>Ga0228702_1000093_pt1 | contig 84206 bp, 91 predicted proteins | sample McNCre217_Aug_MG_2_FD_178018 | JGI IMG/M metagenome (GOLD analysis project Ga0228702, IMG submission 178018) | Freshwater microbial communities from McNutts Creek, Athens, Georgia, United States - 20-17_Aug_MG | ecosystem: Environmental > Aquatic > Freshwater > Creek | place: USA: Georgia... | reverse complement strand
GCAGCAACACGATACTGTTTGCCACCGGTTTTTATGACCGCGTACATGTGAGACCTCTAGATAAGAATCTATGTGGATATCTACGGACGGATTTCCGCAGAGCCCGAAATTATAGCAGTGAAAGGCCGAGTTCTGCCAATCCCTATAATCCAGCAGCGTTTCGGCGCGTCTCGTCCTATTTCTTCTAGTCACGCTTTGTCCACTACTCAAGCCAACCCCTTAGCCCTGATTGCTGCCGATATGGCAGAAGTTGACCGCGTCATCGCGCAACGCTTGGATTCGGGCGTGCCATTGGTAGGCACCGTGTCTCAGTACATAATCTCCGCAGGTGGCAAGCGCATTCGCCCGGCCCTGCTCTTGCTCATGGCCGGCGCCTTGGGCTACACCGACGCACAGCGCCACAACTTGGCCGCTGTGGTGGAGTTCATCCACACCGCCACCTTGTTGCACGATGATGTGGTCGACGAATCTACCCTGCGCCGTGGCCGCCCCACCGCCAACGAATCGTTTGGCAACCCTGCCAGCGTGCTGGTGGGCGACTTCTTATATTCCCGCGCCTTCCAAATGATGGTGGACTCCGGTGAAATGCGCGTCATGGAAGTGCTGGCCGAAGCCACCAACGTGATTGCAGAAGGCGAAGTGCTTCAGTTGATGAACATGCACGATGCTTCACTGGACGAAGCTGGTTATTTGCGTGTGATTCGCTCAAAAACAGCCAAACTTTTTGAAGCCAGCACCCGTTTGGCTGCCATCTTGGCCAAAAGTTCACCCGACGTTGAAGCCGCTTGCGCCGACTACGGCCAAGCCCTAGGCACCGCCTTCCAAGTGATTGACGATGTGCTTGATTACGACGGCGACGCCAAAGAACTGGGTAAAAACTTAGGTGATGATTTGCGCGAAGGTAAAAACACCTTGCCACTCATCATCGCCATGCAGCGCGGCACACCTGCACAACGCCAAACCATTCAAAGCGCCATTGAAAACGGTGAGATGGAAGCCTTGGCTGAAATCGTAGACATTGTCCGCAGCACAGGCGCACTGGAAGCCACCCGCGCCGCAGCTAGTGCGGAGGCCGAACGTGCCATTGCAGCCCTGAATATCTTGCCTGCTAGCGCTTATCGCGATGCCATGCATGCTTTGGCTGCACAGCTGCTTGATCGCCGCAATTAATCTTTACATAAAGCCCATCGAATGCACGATTTAGACAAACCCTACACCGACAGCATTCAGCAATGGGATATTGCTTGCGATTGCTTCCAAGCAGAATTTAAATTCGACCCAAATGAAATTGTCACGATTGATACGATTCGTGAAATGTTTGCTGAACTCGTGGACGGCCACGAACTGTCGCAAAACGCCTCGATTTCTTTGATGTTTGCCTTGTATTTCTTAGGCTATATGACGCTGCTGGAAATTATGAAGGCCAAAGATGAGGCTTTTGAAATCGGCAATATGAACGATTTTTATTTAATACTGGATCGCGCGGACCAATGGGCGCATCAATCGATTGACCCCGCCAAACTGGCGGAGTCTGCTGCACCGGTTATTCAGGCCACGCAGCAAATCATGCAAAAACTAAATCTGACGCGCTAAATCAAGCGCGTCAGAAGCAATTACTCTTCAACTAATTTACAGGGCATTTTGATGCCCTTTTCTGTGCGTTTTTCTTCGCAATAACGCATTGCACGGCGCTCACCTTCGGCTGACATTTTGATGTGAATTGAGCAGCGGAATGCCATTTTTTCGCCATCAGAATGACTATCAAAAGCGGCCGCGCAATGACTCATCTCATTCATTTCTGGCTTCAATTCTTTCCACACTGAGCGCAAAGAATCAGGTAACTCGCTGACGTGCATGGAAGGATAAGGACCAATCGGTTTTGCCAAAGCGGCAAAACCGATCAATGCCAAGGCATAAACCAAATATTTAAAGCGATTCATGATTCAGTCTCGGCAAAAATATGAATTAAGCGGCAGCCGATAGCGTGATCAGGGCCGAATCCAAAGTGCCAGCAGCTTTTAAGGCTTGGACCCAAGTTGGCGAAACACCGCGACCTGTCCAAGTTTGCTCTGGGTTGGCTGGATTACGATATTTAGGAGCCACCTTTTTGCCAGCCAGTGCACCTTTTTTAGCGACCTTAGCCGCCTTGACTGGTTTGCCTGAACTCAAAGCTTTTGCGATGTCAGCAGCTGTCAGGCCAGCATCTTTAGCCAAGGCAACAATTTTTGACAACACTTTGTCATTTGATTTGGACTTCAAAGCCTGCTCTTTTTTATCCAAAAGTTCGCGCTGTTTACGAATGGCGGCGAGTTGATTTGCGACGGTCGTACGTGCCATGAGATATTCCTATTCAATATTTTTAAAAAGACGCGCATATTCTAAACATACTTCAAATAATTAAAAAGCCTGCAATAAGCAGGCTTTTATTAATTTGATTTGATTTGAATTGAATTGAATTGAATTGAATTGAATTTAATATTAATTCAAAGCGTCTTTCAAACCTTTGCCTGGTTTGAAACGTGGCACCTTAGCTGCTTTGATTTTCAAAGCAGCGCCTGTGCGTGGGTTGCGCCCTGTACGTGCAGCGCGCTTGCTGACGCTGAATGTTCCAAAGCCGACCAAGGTCACGGTGTCACCTTTTTTGAGGGTCTTTTTGACGGCATCAATGATGGATGTGAGTGCACGGGCCGCAGCGGCTTTGGAAATGTCAGATTTGGTTGCGATGTGTTCAATCAGTTCTGTCTTGTTCACGTTAAATATTCCTATTGTTGATTTAATTATCAGCAATGCTGATTTGTGCAGTTTACTTAAATTTATCTCTTTGGGAATACACCCCTTGGCGTATTTTCAAACCATGCTCTTTGTAATGATCACTGGCCCCTGATTCAAACCCTGTGGCAAAGAATCCCACCTCACAAAGGGAGCACGCCATGAACACACCGCCAGACACTGCCACGAAAACACTCGATTCGTTGCTGCACCAAGCCTTGACACAAGGTGCATCGGATGTGCATTTTGAAAGCGGCGAGGACTATTTCCGCGCTCGATTTCGCATCGACGGTCTGTTAAAACTTGCAGCGACACCCGCCTTGTCCTTGCGAGATGCCGTTGTGTCGCGTATCAAGGTTTTGGCGCGCATGGACATTGCCGAAAAGCGGTTACCGCAAGATGGGCGAATTCAATACCCCTATCTTGACCAGATCATGGATTTGCGCGTGAGTTCGTTGCCCACCCTGCACGGCGAAAAAATTGTGGTGCGCATTCTGAATTTCAACCGCGAGCGCCCAGACCTAGAAGCACTGGGCTACGAACTAGATGACCGAGGCAAACTGGTTCAAGCCCTTGGCCAACCCCATGGTTTGATTTTGGTGACCGGCCCCACAGGCTCTGGCAAAACTTTGTCGCTTTACAGCTGCCTTGAGTTGCTCAATCGCACCGAAGTGAATATCTCCACGGTTGAAGACCCTTCTGAGATTCACCTCCCAGGCGCCAATCAAGTCAACATCCATGAGCGTGCAGGTTTGACGTTTGCTACTGCACTTCGCGCGTTGTTGCGGCAAGACCCCGATGTGATCATGGTGGGTGAAATTCGCGATACAGAAACTGCCGAAATCGCAATTCAAGCGGCACAAACGGGTCACTTGGTTTTATCCACGCTGCACACCAACGATGCACCTGGCACATTGGCACGCTTACGCCACATGGGCGTGGCCGCATTCAATGTGGCAGCCAGCGTGAGCTTGATTACCGCACAACGCTTGGTACGACGGCTGTGCGAGCACTGCAAACATCCGATAGATACAGCAGAAGTTGATTTCTTATTCAGCAACCTCAATCCGCAAGATCGCCAAGCCGTTCCGCCACACATGCGTACACATGCATCCCCCTACAAAGCGGTGGGCTGCGATGCATGTGACCAAGGTTACAAAGGGCGTATCGGGCTGTACCAAGTCATGCCCATCAGCGAGGCGATGAGGACCCTCATTCTGCACAACAACGACACCCAAGCATTGGCAACCCAAGCGGCACTTGAGGGCGTACGCACTCTGCGCCAGGCCGGGTGGCTCAAGGTCTTACAAGGCATCACCACCATCGAAGAAGTGATGGCACTGACACACCATGGCTAAGCGTCGCTACACATGGCGTGGCATAGACCGCCGAGGAAAAAGCGTCACGGGTGAAGTGAATGTAAATACCCCAGAAGAGGTCCGGTCGCTGCTGCAACAACAACGCATTCGCATGACACGTGTGCAGCGGCACTTTGAAATGCCGGCTTGGTTACAACTCCAAACCAAGTCGCGCGCATCGACACGCGATATCACCCGATTCACGCGCCAACTGGCCACGTTGCTGCACGCCGGCGTCCCTTTGTTGCAAGCCTTTGATATTTTGGAGCGAGGTGAAGCCAACGCCCCCCTCAAAACCATCTTCCGAGAACTGCACACACACATTGAAGGCGGCATGGCGCTGAACCAAGCCTTGCGCCAGCACACAGAGTTTGATGCGCTGTATTGCAATCTCGTCGCAGTGGGCGAGTTGGCAGGCATGCTAGACACCATGCTGGATCGCTTGGCTCACCACATGGAAGCATCCGAAGCCCTGCGCAGCACCGTTCGCACGGCACTGGTGTATCCCTGCGCCGTGTTAGCGGTTGCGACTGTGGTGTTGGTTTTAATTTTGGTGTTTGTGGTGCCTGCTTTTCAAAACATTTTTCATTCATTTGGGGCTGAATTGCCATGGCTCACACGATGGGTCATTGCGCTCAGTGAAAGCATTCAGCGCTACGGACTCTGGCTCGTCCTGTGCCTCGCCATCAGCACATGGTGGTTGCGGCGAAAAATAGAACAACGCCCCCACTGGCGGCGTTATTTACACGGACTCTTGCTTCGCACGCCTATCGCAGGCCCACTGACCCAGCACGTTTGCATTGCGCGATGGACACGTACCCTGGCCACCTTGTTTGCGGCAGGTGTGCCACTGACCGAAGCTTTAGAAGCGGTCCAAGGTGTAACAGGGCATCTGCTGTTTCAAGCGGCCACACAAGCCATTCAAGCGCAACTCATCCAAGGCCGAGCTTTGTCACTGGCCTTGGAAAGTACCGAAGGGTTATTCCCCAGCATGGTGGTGCAGATGTGTGCTGTGGGTGAAGAGTCAGGCACACTTGACCACATGCTTGAAAAAACAGCCGAGCATTTCGAACATGAAGTCAACAGCACGGTCGCGCGACTGTCTACACTCTTAGAGCCTTTCATCATGGTGGTGTTGGGTTCATTCATTGGCGGTTTGGTGATGGCTTTGTATCTTCCAATTTTTCAACTGGGGCAAGTGGTATGACATGGGACATGGCCCTGGCTTTTGGGCTTGGCTTGCTTGTTGGCAGTTTCGTCAATGTACTGATTCACCGCCTACCTCGCATGGTCATGGCGCCCCCTTCGCCAGAGGGGGATGCACCGCGCTACGACTTATCCTGGCCTGCATCGCATTGCCCACACTGCCAAACCCCGCTCAAACCATGGCACAACATCCCCGTTCTCAGCTACCTGTGTCTCAAAGGCCGCTGCAGTTTTTGCCAACAGGCCATCAGTGTGCGGTACCCCATCATTGAACTCACCACGGCCTTGGTTTGGCTAAGTAGCACGTGGCATTGGGGTTTCAACGCTACGGGGTTGTGCTGGGCTGGCTTTGCCACTGTGCTGCTGGCTTTGTCTGTGATTGACTGGCAAACCACCCTCCTGCCAGACGACCTTACGCAAGCCTTGGTGTGGGGAGGCCTCATGGCCTGCGCGCTGGGCTGGTTGACCTTGCCGCTCACCCAATCCGTATGGGGTGCCGTCATGGGCTATGTGTCTTTGTGGTCCATCGCCACGGCGTTTGAACGCATCACCGGCAAGCAAGGCATGGGCGCTGGAGACTTCAAACTCCTCGCAGGACTCGGTACTTGGTTAGGCCCATTGGCGCTGTTACCTGTGCTCATGTTGGCCAGTCTCAGCGGCGCCATCGTTGGCTTGGCTTTGAAATTCACCCGTCGATTGCGCGAGGACGGTTACATCCCCTTTGGGCCCTTCTTAGCGCTGGCAGGTTTGGTGGTGGCTGTCATCGGCATGGCCCCCATCGCGCTTTGGATGGGTTGGTGAGTTTTTGCATAGACTTGGCAGCATGACATATAGGCTCACCCCACTTCGCATCGGTTTGACGGGTGGCATTGGCAGCGGCAAAAGCACCGTAGGTCAGATGCTGCAGGCGCGTGGAGCGGCCCTGATTGATGCAGACGCCATCGCACGCAGCGTGACTGCCGCGCACGGCTCGGCCATCCCCGCGATTGCACAAACCTTTGGCCCCGAATTCATCACCGCGGAGGGCGCAATGGACCGCGATCGCATGCGAGCCCATGTGTTCCGCCACCCGCCAGCCAAACAAGCCCTCGAAGCCATCATCCATCCTTTGGTGATGCAAGAAGCGCAACGTCAAGCGCAAGAAGCCATCGCCAAAGGCCATCAAACCTTGGTGTTTGATGTTCCTTTGCTGGTCGAATCAGGCGCACGATGGCGCACCCAAGTGGATCGCGTCTTGGTGGTGGACTGCTTGGAAGAAACACAAATTCAGCGCGTCATGGCTCGCAATGGCTTAAGTCGTGAGGTCATTCAAAGCATCATCTCGGCGCAGGCCACACGCGCTCAAAAATTAGCGGCTGCTGACTGGGTGATTCACAACGAAGGCCTCGACCTAGAAGCACTAGATGCCTACGTGAAAAGCCTACCGATTCCTACGGCCTAGACCCAAAGTTCAACCCTTGTGAAAGGGTATGATCCTCACAATTACCAAAGTCCATCACTGAGCTGTTTTCCGCGTGATTCTGTACGAACATCCCTTCAACGAACGTGTGCGCACTTACCTGCGTTTGGAGCACCTGTTTCAGCGTTTTGAAGAGCTCACCACGCGCAACCATCCCGTCGATAACCACTTCGCGCTCACCACCTTGTTTGAGTTGGTCGAAGCCGGTGGGCGTACCGACCTTAAATCCGATGTACTCAAGGATTTAGAGCGTCATAAACAACAATTCAGCGCTTTACGCGGCAACCCCTCGGTATCTGAAACTGCCTTGCAACAGTTGCTCGACAACATCGAGCATTGCTATGTTGGCCTCAACGGCGCCGTGGGCAAGATTGGTCAAAACATCAACGAAAACGAATGGCTCTCTGCCTTGCGTAACCGCGCGGCCATTCCAGGTGGCACCTGCTGCTTTGATTTGCCCGCCTACCACGCTTGGCAGCAACAAAGCCCTGATGTCCGTCGCGCCGATATCTTGCGTTGGTTCGAAGTGTTTCAACCCATGAAAGACTCTGTCAACCTGTTGCTCTCGCTGATGCGCGACACTGGTACCACACAAAAAATGATGGCCATGGGTGGCCAGTTTCAACAATCCTTGGCTCAAGGCAAATTTCAACTCATGCGCGTGGCGATTGACCCCGCATTGGGTTTCATCCCCGAAATCAGCGGCAACCGCCTGATGATTTGGGTGCGCATGATGCGCCAAGACGGCGATGGGCGTTTGCAGCACAGCACCGACGACGTGCCCTTTGAAATGGCTCTTTGCGTTTAAGCCATGAACGACGCTGAGGTTCGCATCGTTGTATGCCCCCAATGTGGCGGCCCTAGCCGCTACGAGAGCGCCAATAAATACCGCCCCTTCTGCGGCGAACGCTGCCGCAACATTGACCTAGGCGCTTGGGCTAACGAAGAGCATCGCTTGCCTGACCAAACGCCGCAAGACGACGCCGACTTCGAAAACACACCGCTCCAATAAGCTGTTGCAGGTAGCGTTGGGCAAGCCTACGCTACTCAAACGCTGTGTGTGTTTCCTTCAAAACCGCGCTCTTGCGCAAACCACTGCAACACGGGCACTGTGCCGGGTAACACGGGTGTCACCTTCACGGGCAGTTGCTGCCATGCAAATGACTGTGATTCCAACATTTGCAACTCGCCCGTCCATTGCGTGACTTTGCAAAAGTTCAACTGCACCAAGGCATGTGGGTAATCGATGCGCTCGGTTTTCCAAAGCGTGCAGTCTTGGATGGTGATGCCAATTTCTTCTTGCAACTCGCGGCGCAGGGCAAGCTCGACGCTTTCACCTGCTTCGAGCTTGCCGCCTGGAAACTCCCAATAGCCCGCATACGCTTTGCCGTCGGGACGACTGGTGAGCAAGAAGGCCTGGTCCGCACGGACCAACACCCCCACCGCCACTTGCACCAAGCTGCGGTCTGCTGAACGCGGTTGGTCTGCATCGACCACGCGCACGAGAGATTCGGTCATGGGTTAAGCAACGTGTTTGCCCGCGTAATCGCGCGCAAATTGATAGGCCACACGGCCGCTGCGCGAAGCACGCTCTAAAGCCCACACCAAAGCTTCGGGCTTGGCAGCTTCAATCTCAGCAGGTTTGAAACCGAATGAGGCCAGCCATTGCGCGGCAATGGTCAAGTATTCGTCTTGGCTGAAAGGGTAAAAACTGACCCACAAACCAAAGCGCTCGGACAAAGAAATCTTCTCTTCCACACCTTCACCTGGATGAACTTCGCCATCGTCGGTGTGCGTGTACGTGAGGTTTTCTTTCATGTACTCGGGCAGTAAATGGCGGCGGTTGCTGGTGGCGTAAATCAACACATTTGGCGTGGCCGCTGCAATTGAACCATCCAAGATGGACTTGAGCGCTTTGTAGCCTGGCTCGCCATCTTCAAAACTCAAGTCATCGCAAAAGATCATGAACTTTTCGGGACGCTCTGACACCAACTCAATGATGTCAGGCAAGTCGGTCAAGTCGTCTTTGTCGACCTCAATCAAACGCAAACCTTGTGCGCCGTATTCGTTCAAGCAGGCCTTGATGAGTGACGATTTACCCGTGCCACGCGCGCCCGTAAGCAACACGTTGTTGGCGGGTAAGCCCTTCACAAATTGCTCGGTGTTGCGTTGGATTTTTTCTTTTTGGCCATCAATTTCTTGCAAGTCAGCCAAACCGAGTTTGGCCACATGACGCACCGGCTCCAACCCACCGCGGCCGTTGTTGCGCTTGCGGTAACGAAAAGCCACGCTGGCCGACCAATCAGGTTCCACCATGGGTTGCGGCAACACTTGTTCGATGCGCGCCATCAATGCTTCGGCGCGTTGCACCAAGCGCTCGAGGGGGTGAAGCACGTCTGTCATCAGCTGCGGTAGTCAGCGTTGATGCTGACGTAGTCATGGCTCAAATCACAAGTCCACACCGTGTCGCTGGCTGTGCCGCGACCGAGGACCACGCGCACCGTGATTTCAGATTGCTTCATCACGCGCTGACCATCTTCTTCGCGGTAGTCCGGATGACGGCCACCTTGAATGGCGACATGCACGTCATCTAAATACAAATCAATTCCGGTTTGGTCGAGGTCAGTGATGCCGGCATAACCCACGGCCGCCAAGATGCGGCCCAAGTTGGGGTCACTGGCAAAGAAGGCCGTTTTCACCAAAGGTGAATGTGCAATGGCGTACGCCACTTGGCGGCACTCTGCAATTGTCTTTCCGCCTTCGACGCGGATGGTGATGAACTTGGTAGCGCCTTCGCCATCGCGCACGATTGCTTGAGCGAGTTCACGCGCCACTTGCAGCATGCCTTGCAACAAAGCTTGACCCTCTGCGCTTTGCAAGCTGGTGATGGGGGCGTGTGACGCTTTGTTGGTGGCGATGACCACAAACGAGTCATTGGTCGATGTATCGCCATCCACGGTGATGCGGTTGAACGAGCCTTCGGCCAAAGCCAAAGAGAGCTCCTTCATCAACACGGGAGCCACACAGGCATCGGTGGCCACATAGCCCAACATGGTGGCCATGTTGGGGCGAATCATGCCGGCGCCCTTGCTGATGCCAGTCACACTGACGGTAGCGCCACCCAGTTGAACTTGCGTACTCGCCGCCTTGGGCACCGTGTCGGTGGTCATGATGCCCTCTGCTGCATCCGCCCATTGCTGTGAACTGCCCACGTTGCCTGCCGCAGCGATGGCCGCTGGCATGCCCGCGATGATGCGGTCATGAGGCAGAGGCTCCATGATGACGCCTGTAGAAAACGGCAACACCTGGTTAGGAGAAAGATTCAAAGCTTGTGCGAGCGCAACGCAAGTTTCGCGTGCGCGCTTCAAGCCCTCTTCACCCGTGCCCGCATTGGCATTGCCGGTGTTGACCACCATGGCGCGAATGCCTTGGCTGGAATCCAAATGCTCGCGGCACACCTGTACGGGTGCTGCACAAAAACGGTTTTGCGTGAACACACCGCTCACGGAGGCACCTTCGTCAATCAAGACAACCGTCAAATCTTTGCGGTTGGCTTTACGGATTCCTGCTTGTGTGACACCAATGCGCACGCCTGCAATGGCGTGCAAATCTGCGGGGTTGGGAGGTGTGAGATGAACTGGCATAAAACTTAGACCAACTTTCCGTGGCATTGTTTGTATTTCTTACCGCTGCCGCATGGGCATGGCTCGTTGCGACCCACGGCGGGCATTTGCGCAGCAAAGGTCGCGTCATCTGCGGTGGTCACCGCTTGCCCTGATTCATCAGGTGCGGTGTAGGTCACGTTGTGCAAATTCTCGGCACGGTCTTCCAAGTCGGTGGCGGCTTGTTCGATTTGTTCGGTTGATTCAATTTTGACCGTCATCAGCACGCGGGTGACTTCGTTCTTCACCAAATCGAGCAACTGGCCAAACAACTCAAATGCTTCGCGCTTGTACTCTTGCTTGGGTTGCTTTTGGGCATAGCCGCGCAAGTGAATGCCTTGGCGCAAATAGTCCAAAGCAGCCAAATGCTCACGCCAATGGCTGTCGATGTTTTGCAGCAAGACCACGCGCATGAAGGGTGTAAATTGCTCAATGCCCACGCGGTCGAGCTTGGCCTGGAAAGCGGCATGCGCCGCTTCAATCACTTGCTCAAGAATCTCTTCATCGGTGATGGCCGAAGCCTGTTGGACAGTTTCTTGCAATGGCAGCTCAATGAGCCACTCTTGCAACAACGCACGCTGCAAACCAGCGATGTCCCACTGCTCTTCCACCGATTCTTCGGGCACGTATTGGCGCACCAGATCGGTGAAGCTGCCTTCACGCAAGTTGGCGATTTGCGCGGTCAAATCGGTGGCATCCAAGATATCGTTGCGCTGTTGGTAAATCACACGGCGTTGGTCGTTGGACACATCGTCGTATTCCAACAATTGTTTGCGAATGTCAAAGTTGCGCGCTTCCACTTTGCGCTGCGCACTTTCGATGCTGCGCGTGACGATGCCGGCTTCAATGGCTTCACCCTCTGGCATCTTCAAACGATCCATGATGGCTTTGACGCGCTCACCTGCGAAGATACGCATGAGCGAATCATCCAAGCTCAAGTAAAAACGTGATGAACCTGGATCACCTTGGCGGCCCGAACGTCCACGCAACTGGTTGTCAATGCGACGTGACTCATGTCGCTCGGTCGCAATGATGCGCAAGCCACCGAGTGACTTCACGTAATCATGGTCCTTGGTCCATTGCACACGCAAGGCGTCGATTTGCGTTTGTTTTTCTGCATGGTCCAGAGCCTCGTTGGCTTCGACTTCTGCAATCGCTTTTTCAACGTTGCCGCCCAACACAATGTCAGTACCACGACCTGCCATGTTGGTGGCGATGGTGATCATCTTGGCACGACCGGCTTGCGCAATGATGGTGGCTTCGCTGGCATGCTGCTTAGCGTTGAGCACTTGGTGAGGCAACTTGGCCTTCTCCAACATTTCAGCAATCAGCTCAGAGTTTTCAATTGAGGTGGTGCCCACCAACACGGGTTGCCCGCGCTCGTAGCATTCACGGATGTCGTCAATTGCTGCAACATATTTTTCAGCGGTGGTCTTGTAAACGCGGTCCAACTGGTCTTCGCGTTTGCTGATGCGGTTGGGTGGAATCACCACCGTTTCCAAACCATAGATTTCTTGGAACTCGTAGGCTTCGGTGTCGGCCGTACCGGTCATGCCACCTAGCTTGTTGTACAAGCGGAAATAGTTTTGGAAAGTGATGGATGCGAGCGTTTGGTTCTCTGCTTGGATTTCCACGCCTTCCTTAGCTTCCACCGCTTGATGTAAGCCATCGCTCCAGCGACGACCCGACATCAAACGCCCCGTGAATTCGTCCACGATGGTGATCTCACCGTTTTGCACCACATAGTGTTGATCGCGGTGGTACAAGTGGTTGGCACGCAAGGCAGCATACAAATGGTGCATCAAGCTGATATTGGCGGGGTCGTACAGGGATGCACCTTCAGGCAGCAAACCGTTAGCACTCAAGATGCGCTCCGCGTTTTCATGACCTTGCTCAGTCATGAACACTTGGTGTGATTTTTCATCCACGGTGAAGTCACCTGCTTCGATGACGCCCTGTCCTGTATGTGGGTCTTCTTCACCGATCTGGCGCTTGAGCAAGGGCACGATGCGGTTGATGGCCACGTACTGCGCAGTGTGGTCTTCGGCCTGGCCGCTGATGATGAGCGGTGTGCGCGCCTCGTCGATCAAGATGGAGTCCACCTCATCCACGATGGCGTAGTTGAGTTTGCGTTGCACACGGTCTGCGGCTTCGTACACCATGTTGTCGCGCAGGTAGTCAAAACCGTATTCGTTGTTCGTGCCGTAGGTGATGTCGGCAAGATAAGCAGCTTGCTTTTCTTCACGCGGCATCTGTGGCAAGTTGATGCCTACAGACAAGCCTAACCAGTTGTACAAGCGTGACATCCATTGCGCATCGCGGCTGGCCAAATAATCGTTGACCGTTACCACATGCACACCGCCGCCCGTGAGGGCATTCAGATACACAGGCAAAGTGGCCGTGAGGGTTTTACCTTCGCCGGTGCGCATTTCAGAAATCTTGCCTTGGTGCAAGGCAATGCCACCGAGCAACTGCACATCGAAATGGCGCATTTTCATGACGCGCTTAGAGGCCTCACGCACCACGGCATAAGCCTCGGGGAGCAAAGCGTCTAAGGCTTCGCCATTGGCCACACGTGTTTTAAATTCGTCGGTTTTAGCACGCAAGGCGTCATCGCTGAGCTTCTCCAACGAAGGCTCGAACGCATTGATTTGCGCGACGGTTTTGCGGTATTGCTTGAGTAGACGCTCATTGCGACTGCCAAAAATATGAGTCAGGAAAGATAGAGCCATGCGAGCACTGCGGGGGTCTTGTTTTCACTTAAAAACAAGGGTCGCAAAATCCTTTTTGAAAGGCTTGATAGAAGCTGAGAATTTTAACCGTCAGCAGCCCCATAATTGCCGCATGGCCACTCGCTCTACGCCTCATCCAGACACACTCGCGGCTTATCGTGCGTTGGGCTACAGCACGCCACCTAAAGCCAAGGTTTCGGTGCGCGGCAGATCGCAAACGCTGGAGCAAGTGGTCGACTCGGCCCCCTCACTGGCACAGTTTTCGGCAATTGCGCGAGACACCCAAAACCGACTCAAAGCGATTGCCCCATTACTACCCGCATCGCTACGCCCACTGGTGCAATCCGGCGGGGTAGAAGACGATGCTTGGTGTCTGCTGGTGCCTAACAGTGCGGTTGCAGCCAAACTGCGCCAAACACTCCCCGCTTTATGCGCCCATTTGCGCACCAAAGGCTGGAATGTGAACACCATTCGCGTGAAAGTAAGCGGAACACGCTAAAGTGAAATCACCCAGCTAAAAGAAAAACCCGCTACGCCAAAGGCGTAACGGGTTTTATTTTGGTGCCGCTTGTCGGAATCGAACTGACGACCTACCGCTTACAAGGCGGGTGCTCTACCAACTGAGCTAAAGCGGCGCAGGCAGAATTCTAACCTAACTTTGACGCGTTATTTCACGCGTGTGAGTGTTGGGCGACCAGAAGGTGATGTCGGTGTGGGTGGCTCATCGTCTGAACCACTGTCTGCGTGCGGTGTTTCCACAGCACTCAACGCAGGACGCACAGGTGCAGATTTTTTGGGCGCAGGAACTGCATCAGACACAGCCCCCATGGGGAATGACATACCTTGTCCGTTTTCACGCGCGTAAATCGCCATCACACGATTGATGGGAATGATGATTTCACGCGGCACACCACCAAAGCGGGCTTTGAATTCAATGAACTCATTGCCCAGTGTCATACCTGCCGTGGCGTCATAGCCCACGTTCAACACAATCTCACCGTTTTTGACGTACTCCATCGGCACTTGCACGGTCTCGTCCACCAAGACCGCCACGTAAGGCGTAAATCCGCTGTCCGTGCACCACTCGTGCAAAGCACGCAGCAGGTACGGACGGGTAGAAGATGCGTCTGGAGCGTTCAACATACGAATTACTTGCGCATGACCTTTTCAGAAGGCGTCAATGCTTCGATGTAGGCAGGACGCGAGAAGATGCGTTCGGCGTACTTGAGCAAAGGTGCTGCATTCTTCGACAAGTCGATGCCGTAGTGATCCAAGCGCCACAACAGAGGGGCGATGGCCACGTCAAGCATGGAGAAGTTCTCACCCAACATGTACTTGTTTTTCAAGAACACGGGGGCCAGTTGTGTCAAACGGTCACGGATGTGTGCACGTGCTTTTTCCAAAGCTTTGTCATTGGCTTTGGCAACGCGAGACTCCAAAGTCGACACGTGTGTGAACAATTCTTTTTCGAAGTTCAACAAGAACAAACGCACGCGAGCGCGTTCGACAGGGTCACCAGGCATCAGTTGTGGATGTGGAAAACGCTCATCGATATATTCGTTGATGATGTTGGACTCATACAAGATCAAATCGCGCTCAACCAAAATTGGCACTTGACCGTACGGGTTCATCACATTGATGTCTTCAGGCTTGTTGTAAAGATCAACATCACGAATTTCAAAATCCATGCCTTTTTCAAACAAGACAAAACGGCAGCGATGTGAGTAGGGACACGTAGTTCCCGAATAAAGCACCATCATGATGGGCAGCTCCTAAAAATCAAAAAGAGTGGCAGGCAAACCTGTCACTCCGTGAGGTGACAACAGGCACAAGGCCTGTTGCCGAATTTGCGCAATTTACTTGATGTCTTTCCAGAAGGAAGCATTCAAGCGCCATGCGATGAACATAAAGCCTGCCAAGAACAACAACACAAATACACCCAGGCGTGTACGTGTGGTTTGTGCTGGCTCGGCCATCCATGTCAGGTAACCGACGAGGTCAGCCATGGCTTCGTCGTACTCTTTTTCGGACATTTTGCCTGGCTTGATTTGTTCCCAACCTTTGAAGACTTGTTGGCCATCGTGTGACTCAAATACAGCACGACGCTCGCCTTGCAACTCCCACAACACGTGAGGCATGCCCACGTTAGGGAACACGAGGTTGTTCCAACCCGTGGCTTTGGCTTCGTCACGGTAGAACGTACGCATGTAGGTGTAGAGGTAGTCTGCACCTGTGCCGTTGTGGCCAGCGCGTGAACGTGCGATCACTGTCAAATCAGGAGGCGTTGCACCAAACCACTCTTTGGCCTGTTTAGGGTCAATGTTGGATTTCATGGTGTCGCCGACTTTTTCAGTCGTGAACAGCAAGTTGTCTTTGATCTGCTGCTCAGTCAAACCGATGTCTTTCAAACGGTTGTAACGCATGAATGCGGCAGAGTGACAGTTCAAGCAATGGTTCACAAAGATCTTGGCGCCATTTTGCAAAGCAGCTTGATCGTTGATTTTGTTGGGTGCCTTGTCCCATGCAATGCTGTCGCCAGATGCTTGCGCACCCGCCACCACACCGAGGGCCAATGCCAAGCTGAGAATGATTTTTTTCATGGTTATGTTCTCCGTGAATCTCAGTGAGGCGTGAAAGTGACGCGGTCTGGCACTGGCTTGGTTTCGCCAATGCGGCTCCAGATAGGCATCAACAAGAAGAAGCCAAAGTAGAACAAGGTACCAACTTGCGACACACGCTCACCGATGGGTGATGGTGGCTGCACGCCCAAGTAAGCCAAGGCGATGAAGTTCACCACAAACACACCGTACATGTATTTGTGCCAATCAGGACGGTAGCGAATCGACTTCACAGCACAGTTATCCAACCATGGCAAGAAGAACAAGATCACGACAGCGCCGCCCATCACAACCACACCCCAGAATTTGGCATCGATTGAGAGCATCAGCAAGGACACGAACACAGCCGCACCCACCACACCCGCTTTGATCACTTTAGGCAAGTTGGTTTTAGCTGCACCGAAGTAGGCGCCGGCCAACACGCAAGCGATCAAGACGTACATCATTTCGCTGGTGATCGCACGCAACATCGAATAGAAGGGCGTGAAGTACCACACTGGCGCAATGTGCAACGGTGTCTTCAAGGGATCTGCAGGGATGAAGTTGTTGTATTCGAGGAAGTAACCACCGAACTCAGGTGCGAAGAAGATCACAGCACTGAACACCAACAAGAAACCGCTCACGCCCAAGATGTCATGCACGGTGTAGTAAGGATGGAAAGGCACGCCGTCGAGGGGGTGGCCGTTGGCATCTTTCGGTGCGTTCGGACCTTTGATTTCCACGCCGTCTGGGTTGTTAGAACCCACTTCGTGCAACGCAATGATGTGCGCCACGACCAAGCCCAGCAGGACGAGTGGGACAGCAATCACGTGGAAGCTGAAGAAACGGTTCAATGTGGCATCGCCCACCACGTAGTCACCACGAATCAGCAAAGCCAAGTCGGGACCCACGAAAGGCACAGCAGCAAACAAGTTCACAATCACTTGAGCGCCCCAATAGGACATTTGGCCCCAAGGCAGCAAGTAGCCCATGAAGGCTTCGGCCATCAAGGCCAAGAAGATGGCACAACCGAACACCCACACCAACTCGCGTGGCTGTCGGTATGAACCGTAGATCAAGCCACGGTACATGTGCAAATACACCACCACAAAGAACGCAGAAGCGCCCGTCGAGTGCATGTAGCGGATCAACCAGCCCCATGGCACATCGCGCATGATGTATTCCACAGAGGCAAACGCCAAAGCTGCATCCGGCTTGTAGTGCATGACCAAAAAGATACCGGTCACGATTTGAATCACCAGCACCAACATGGCCAACGAGCCAAAGAAGTACCAGAAGTTGAAGTTCTTGGGTGCGTAGTACTCAGACACGTGCTCTTTGACCATCTTGGTCAAAGGAAAACGGTTGTCCACCCAGTTAAGCAGTTTTTCGCCAGCGCTGGCGTTTGGGGAGATTTCTTTAAATTCAGCCATGGTGTGTCCTATCAGGCTTTCTTGTCTTCGCCAATGAGCAACTTGGTTTCAGACAGGTACATGTGTGGCGGGATTTCGAGGTTGTCTGGTGCAGGCTTGTTTTTAAACACGCGACCAGCGATGTCGAACGTCGAACCGTGGCAAGGGCACAAGAAGCCACCCAACCAATCGGCGGGCAACGAAGGCTGTGCGCCAGTTTGGAATTTGTCTGAGGGAGAGCAGCCCAAGTGGGTGCAAATACCCACGGCCACGAAGATTTCGGGCTTGATGGAGCGGTGTTGGTTCTTGGCGTAGGCAGGGATAGGGTATGCCTTGCGCTCAGATGCGGGGTCAGCCAATTGAGATTCTGTCTTGTTCAAAGACTCAACTTGCTCAGGCGTGCGTTTGACAATCCAGACGGGCTTGCCGCGCCATTCCACTGTCATTTTTTCGCCTGGTTTCAAGGCGGAAATATCGACTTCAACCGCAGCACCAGCAGCCTTGGCACGCTCGGAGGGTTGGAATGTACTTACGAAAGGCACAGCAACTGCTGCACCACCGACTGCACCTGCGCATGTCGAGGCAATCAGCCACGTGCGTTTACTGGTGTCTACTGGGGTGTCACTCATGGGATTCCTCAAACAATCATCACTGGTTGGGCTAACAATAGATTGTAGCTGACCGACACAAGCGCCTATTTAATTCGAAGTGCTTCCACTGCAAGGCTGAGGTAAGGCAGTCATAATCCGAATACTTTTCTACACAAGGAGTTTCACATGCTCAAAGAGTTCAAAGCCTTTGCCGTACGCGGCAATGTGATTGATTTGGCAGTGGGTGTCATCATTGGCGCCGCCTTCGGAAAAATCGTCGATTCCGCAGTCAACGACTTGATCATGCCGATCGTGGCCGCGTTCATTGGCCACCTCGACTTTTCTAATTTCTTCCTTGTCCTCGGTCACGCGCCTGAAGGTACGGCGATGACGCTGGATGCTATGAAAAAAGCAGGTGTCCCCGTGTTTGCCTACGGCAACTTCATCACCGTCGCGGTGAACTTCGTGATTTTGGCGTTCATCATCTTCTTGATGATCAAGCAAATCAACAAACTCAAAGGCGCCACAGAGACACAAGCCGCCCCCACTGAACCCAAAGAAGAAGTGCTGTTGCTGCGCGACATCCGCGACAGTTTGAAAAAGTAAATCGGTTCAGCAGCGCATGGCACGGGCCATCGCCACAGCAGCCAGCAGACTAGACGCATCGGCCTTGGCCGTGCCCGCTACATCAAAAGCGGTGCCGTGGTCGGGGCTGGTGCGCACCAAGGGCAGGCCCAGCGTCACGTTCACACCCTGCTCTACGCCCAAGTACTTCACTGGGATCAAACCTTGGTCGTGGTACATCGCAATCACCACATCAAACTCACCCGCTTTACCGTTCTTGGCACGCGCACGCATGAACACCGTGTCTGGCGCAAACGGCCCGCTCACTTGCATGCCCTCGGCCCGCGCTTGCTGCAAGGCGGGAATGATGATGTCTAGCTCTTCGCGGCCCATCAAGCCCCCCTCGCCCGCATGTGGGTTCAAGCCGGCCACAGCCATGTGCGGCGCACGTCCTGTCGCGGCCAACTCGGCCGCATGGGTGATGCGCAGGGTTTGCAAAATGTTGTTGACCGTCACAGCCTCAATGGCTTGACGCAGCGACACATGGATGCTGACCAATACAGTTTTGAGTTCGGGATTGGCCAACATCATGCGCACGGGCATGTCTGCCACCGCCACCCCCGCATAGTTCGCGGCACAGGCTTGCAGCATTTCGGTGTGACCAGGGAACGGTACGCCTGCCGCAAACAAAGCTTCTTTGTGCAGCGGTGCAGTCACCACCGCCGACACCTCGCCACGCAAAGCTGCTTGCGCCGCCCACACCACGCAGTCGGCAGCCAGCTTGCCAGCGGTGGCGCTGATGTGCCCCCATGCCGGCAATTGATCCGAAGCCAAGGGCTGTGACACTTGCAACACAGGGATGGTGAATGGCGTCTTGACTTGCACAGCCTCATGCACATCTGCCACTAGCTGTACGTGCATTTGTGGCGCGTGATAGTCGCACTGAGCCACTAACAATGCCGCACGCTGCATGACGGCCAAATCACCAACCACCACACAGCCTTGCAATTGCTCAGGCGCATCGCGAAACGCTTTGACGATGATTTCTGGGCCGATGCCCGCGGCATCACCCAGTGTGATGGCCATTGGCTTGAAGTGTTCAGCCATGCGCATAGCCCATCATGCGGGGTTATCAATTTCGATGAACTGGTGACTGATGCCCAGTTGCTCAGCCACGCGCGCCGCCACAGCAGGCGCGCCATAACGCTCGGTGGCATGATGACCGCAGGCCAAAAAGGCCACGCCTGTTTCGCGCGCCAAATGCGCTTGGGGCTCGGAAATTTCACCGGTGATGAACGCATCGACACCGGCAGCAATGGCGGCGTCGAAATAACTTTGCGCCCCCCCGGTGCACCACGCCACTTTGCGAATTTCACGCTCAGGCGTTTGCACCACCACAGGCTCGCGCTGCAAAGCTTGCGACACCACAGACGCCAAAGCATTCACATTCGCAAATGCTTGACCATCAGCACGTGTGCCCCACAGCCCTAAATCTTGCTCTCCAAATACGCCCTGCACTTGCAGGCCCAAACGCTTGCCCAACTGTGCGTTGTTGCCCAATTCGGGATGTGCATCCAGCGGCAAGTGATAGGCCAGCAAGTTGATGTTGTGCGCCAGCAGCAATTGCAAGCGTTGCTTCATCCAGCCTGTCACCGTGCCGTCTTGACCGCGCCAAAACAAACCGTGGTGCACAAAGATGGCATCGGCCTTCACATCAATCGCCGCTTCGATCAAAGCACGACTGGCTGTGACACCAGACACGATGTGGCGAATGGTGTCTGAACCCTCCACCTGCAAGCCATTGGGACCGTAGTCTTTGAAACGCGCAGGCTGCAACAGCTCCGTGCAGACATTGAGCAAGGCTTGGCGTGTGACGGTTTGGCTCATCGTGGCAGCCTTACTTTTGAGATTTGGGTTTGGGGCGTTGAGCGGGGGTCACATCCAACGTGAGGGTTTGATTGCGGCGCACCACATCCAACTTCACGCTTTTGCCGGGGGTGAGCGCTGCAATTTGCGTCAACAACTCACCCACATTTTTCACAGGCTGACCCGCCACTTTGAGCAGCAAATCACCGGGGCGCAAACCGGCATTGGCCGCTGGACCGTTTTGCAGCACGCCTGTGACGATGACGCCTTCGGTCTGCTTCAAACCAAAGGTCTCGGCCAATTCAGGCGTGAGTTCCATCGGCTCAATGCCCACCCAACCGCGGGTGACCTGACCGTCGCGCACGATGCCTTCCAAAACTTGGCGTGCAGTGGACACCGGAATGGCAAAACCAATCCCCATGTTGCCGCCCGAGCGTGAATAGATGGCGGTATTGATGCCAATCAGATGGCCGTTCACATCCACTAACGCGCCGCCCGAATTGCCAGGGTTGATGGCAGCATCGGTTTGAATGAAGTTCTCAAAAGTGTTGATGCCCAACTGGTTACGGCCCAAGGCGGACACGATACCGCTGGTCACCGTTTGGCCCACACCAAAAGGGTTGCCAATCGCCAGCACACGGTCACCCACTTGAGCGGTATCAGAGTTACCGAGAGTGATGACGGGCAAACGGTCGAGGTTGATGCGCAGAATGGCGAGGTCCGTGTCGGGGTCAGCGCCAATCACTTGCGCCATGGCACGGCGGCTGTCGCTGAGCGTAACTTGGATCTCGGCTGCACCTTCAATCACGTGATTGTTGGTGAGGATGTAGCCCTCGGGGCTGACAATGACGCCGCTGCCCAAACCTTGCTGAGGGGCTTCGTCTTCACGGTCGCCGTAAAAGAAGCGGAACCATGGGTCGTTTTGTAAATTTTGTTTGGGGGTTTGCGCTTGCATGGTGGCAATGCTCACCACCGCGGGTGACGCCACCTTGGCGGCAGAGCTGAGGCTGCCAGGCATGGGTACGCCAGAGGCATGAGGCGCAGCCTCAATCAGGGTCACACCATTAGAGGAAGCCGCACGTTGGTTGAGCCACTCTGGTTTCAACGTGACCACCACAAACCAAATCGCCACTAACACGGTGACGACTTGAGAGAACAACAACCATTGACGTTTCATGGCGTGCTTGCGCGGCACTTATTCGGCGTCCGGCGCTTGGGTGTGTTTGATGAACAATTGTGCAGCCCAAATACCGATCTCGTACAAGATGCACATGGGTATAGCCAGTGCGAGCTGCGACACCACATCGGGCGGCGTCACGATGGCTGCAATGATGAACGCCAACACAATGAAGTACGAGCGAAAGTCTTTGAGTTTTTCAATCGTCACCACGTTCATACGGGCCAACACAATCACCACGATGGGTACTTCAAACGCCAAACCAAAGGCGATGAACATGCTGATGACAAAACCCAAATAGGCCTCGATGTCAGGTGCCGCCGTGATGCTTTTGGGCGCAAAGCTTTGGATGAACTTGAACACTTGGCCAAACACAAAGAAGTAGCAAAACGCCACACCCACCATGAACAGCAAGGTGCTCGAAACAACCAAAGGCAACACCAATTTCTTTTCGTGCGAATACAAACCAGGCGCCACAAATGCCCACACTTGGTACAGCACCACAGGCAGCGCCAGCAAGAACGCGGACATCAGCAAAATTTTGAGCGGAACCAAGAACGGTGAAATCACCGAGGTGGCAATCAACGTGGCACCGGTGGGCAGCTGCGCCACCAAAGGTGCCGCCAACAAGTCGTACAACTCAGCAGGACCGGGGTACACAGCCAATGCAGCACCCGCAACCAACACGGCAATGGTGGCTTTGACCAAACGGTCACGCAGCTCAATCAAATGCTGCACAAACGGCTGTTCGGTGCCAGCCAATTCGTCGGTAGAGGGGGTATCAGACATGTTCAGAACGCTTCACAGGGCGGAAACGCGCCACACGTGCGGCGCCAGATAGCGCCTTGGTGCGCACACCTTGACGGGCTTTGTACCAATGCGGTGTTGCGCTGCGCTTGAGGCGCCATTTTTTACCTGGGTTTTCATACGTCGGAGGCGGTGGTGCCAACGGCTCGTAAGGGTCGGACGACAAACCGGCCGTGGTCTCAGCCCAGTCTTTTTCGAAGTCTGCGCTGGCGGTGTGGACCGAGTGCTCCACATCGCGCGCCGCACTCTCCATCGTCTCTTTCATTTTCTTGAGCTCGTCGAGCTCCATCGTGCGGTTGACTTCGGCTTTGACGTCAGCCACATAGCGCTTGGCTTTGCCAATCATCGTTCCCATCGTGCGGGCTACGCTGGGTAAGCGCTCTGGCCCAATGACAACCAGCGCAACCGCACTCACTACCGCAATTTTGGAAAAGTCGAGATCAAACAAAGCAGGCGATCAACAGCAATTAAGACTTGTTCTTGACTTCAACGTCAATGGTGTTTTTGTCGGCTGACACAGCGGCAGCAGGCGCTGCTGGCTTGTCTTCAGCAGGCGCACTGCCGTCTTTCATGCCATCTTTGAAGCCTTTCACAGCACCGCCCAAGTCAGAGCCCAAGTTTTTGAGCTTCTTGGTACCGAACACCATGATGACGATCAGCAACACGATCAGCCAATGCCAAATTGAAAACGAACCCATGTGTGACTCCTAAGTAATTGTTTGAATTCTAATCAGCCGCGCAGCCAAGGGCGTGGACCACCCATGACATGCCAGTGCAGGTGGTGGACTTCTTGGCCACCTTCGGCGCCAGTATTGGTCACGATGCGAAAGCCACCTTCTGGGTAAGGTCTTGCACCTTCTTGAAAAGCCAGCTTGGGCGCCAACAACATCATGCGACCCAACAAACTTTCATGCTCGGGCGTGGCGTGTGCCACCGAAGGGATGTGCAGCTTGGGGATGATCAAAAAGTGCACCGGCGCCCAAGGGTTGATGTCGTGAAACGCGAAGATGTCGTCGTCTTCGTACACCTTGCGTGAGGGAATTTGGCCCGCGATGATTTTGCAAAAAATGCAGTTGTCGTCTGTCATGCCGTCCTCACTCGCCTGCGGCTTCGCGCGCTTGCGCTTTGCGCAAGGCTTTTTCTTCCAGGCCGCTCAAGCCTTCGCGACGCGCCAACTCGTCAATCACGTCTGAGGGCTTCAAGCCATAGTGCGCCAAAGCAATCATGCTGTGAAACCACAAGTCGGCCACTTCGTACACCAGCTTTGATGCATCACCGCCGTGGTCCACATCTTTGGCGGCCATCACGGTTTCGGTGGCTTCTTCGCCAATCTTCTTCAAAAAGGCGTCAGGGCCTTTGTGCAGCAAGCGCGAGACGTAGCTCTTCTCGGGGTCGCCGCCATTGGCTGGTTTGCGGCTTTCAATCACGTCGGCCAGACGTTGCAGGGTATCGGTGGAGCTCATAGCGTTCACTTGTAAATAGATTCCGGATCTTTCAGCACAGGCTCGCAAGCCTGCCAAGCTTCACCTTCAAGGCGTTGGTAAAAGCAGCTATGGCGGCCAGTATGACAGGCGATGCCAGGCTCGTGCCCTTCTTGCGTCACCTTGAGCAACACCACGTCGTTGTCGCAGTCGATGCGAATGTCATGCACCGTTTGCACATGGCCCGACTCCTCGCCCTTGAACCACAGCTTGTTGCGTGAGCGGCTGAAATACACCGCACGCTTCAACTCAGCCGTTTTTTGCAAGGCCTCGCGGTTCATCCACGCAACCATCAGCACGTCGCCGCTGTCTTTTTCCTGGGCGATCACGGGCACCAGCCCTTTGTCGTCCCACTTGATGGCGTCTAGCCAGTTGTGACTCATGGTGACCTCGTTGGTTTACAAACGCACAGGAATGCCGCGCTCACGCATGCGTTCTTTCGCCTGCTGCACGGTGTACTCGCCGTAGTGAAAGATGCTGGCGGCCAGCACGGCGTCAGCGCCGCCTTGTTGCACGCCGTCGGCCAAGTGGTCGAGGTTGCCTACACCGCCTGAAGCAATCACGGGCACGGGCACGATGTCGGACACGGCACGGGTGAGCTGCAAGTCAAAGCCGCTCTTCGTGCCGTCACGGTCCATGCTGGTGAGCAAGATTTCGCCTGCGCCGTAGTCGGCCATTTGCTTGGCCCACGCCACCGCATCTAGGCCCACGTTTTTGCGGCCACCGTGGCTGAACACATCCCAGCCGGCGCCCACGGGCAAACCGTTGGCGCCCAAGCGTTGCTCGTCTTCCACGGTGCGGCGTTTGGCGTCGATGGCCACGACGATGCACTGCGCGCCGTATTTGGCCGACGCATCGCGAATCACTTGAGGATTGGCAATGGCCGCCGAGTTAAAGCTCACTTTGTCAGCACCTGCGTTGAGCATGCGGCGCACGTCGTCGACGGTGCGCACACCACCGCCCACAGTGAGGGGGATGAACACTTGGCTGGCCACAGCTTCGATGATGTGAAGGATCACATCGCGCGCGTCGCTAGTGGCGGTGATGTCCAAGAAGGTGAGCTCGTCAGCGCCTTGGTCGTTGTAGCGTGCCGCGATTTCCACAGGGTCGCCTGCATCGCGCAATTCGACGAAGTTGACGCCTTTGACCACGCGACCACCGGTCACGTCGAGGCAAGGAATGATGCGCTTAGCAAGCATAGAGGTCCAAAGAGTTCTTCAAGAAACGGTCAATCGCTGCCAGCCAACCCATTGGCCACCAGCGGGAATTGAGATGGGTTCAAACACTTGCGCAGCTTCCACGCACAGCATGCGCGCAAAGCCGTGGGCAGGCATGTCGGCCAGTGCGGCGCACTTGCCCTCACCCGGGTTCCACACCACAGAGTTAGCCCATGAGGGGCTTTGTTCAATTTGCAGGATGCTTGTGCCGTCTTGCAAATGCAGTGGGTTTGCAGCGGCGTCATACACACGGTCAAACTCACCATCAAAGTACAGCGCCTCGCCGGCCAAGCCATGCACATCGGCCACAGCGTCCCACTCGGGGCGGCCACCTAGTCCACGCAGTTCGGTCAGGTCAATGTCGTCCACTGCAAAGTAGGTGTGCAGTGCGCCAGTGAAGTGCAATTCATTTTTCGCTTCGGTGTTGTTGACGGTCAGCGCGAGGGTTAACTGGCCCGGTGTGAGTGCGACACGCAGCACGACCACAAAGGCTTGTTGCCAAATGGCAAGCGTGTCGGCATGGGTGCTGAGGGTGAAGTCGATGTGGGCGGCGTCACCGCTGGCCACTGCTTCGCCAGCCGACCAAGCCATGTTGCGGGCAAAGCCATGCTTGGGCAATGTGCCGCGTTGGTTGAACTGGGGGAAGCACACCGGCACGCCGCCACGGATGGCGGATTGGCCATCCCACAGGTTATCGGGGCTTAAATACAAACGTTCGCGGCCTTGGCTGACCCACGACAACACATGCGCGCCTTGCAAGGCGACCAACACGGTGTCGCCGCAGGGCAAGGTCAAGCGCTGGCAGGCTAGACCTTGGTATTGCTCATCAGCCATTTAGTTCATCAGCGCGGGCTTGGGCTTTTTCGAAGTCCAAATCACCGCTGTAAATGGCGCGACCACAAATCACGCCTTCCACGCCCTCGCCTTCCACGGCGCACAACTGTTCGATGTCGGCCATGTTGGACAAACCGCCAGAGGCGATGATGGGAATAGACACGGCCTGGGCCAATTTGACGGTGGCATCGATGTTGATGCCCGTCAGCATGCCATCGCGACCGATGTCGGTGTAGATGATGGACTCAACGCCGTAGTCTTCAAACTTTTTGCCAAGGTCAGCCACATCGTGGCCGGTGAGCTTGCTCCAACCATCAGTGGCAACTTTGCCGTCCTTGGCATCGAGGCCGACGATGATGTGGCCACCAAAAGCGGCACATGCATCCTTTAAGAAGCCGGGGTTTTTCACGGCGGCGGTGCCGATGATGACGTAGCGCAAGCCAGCATCGATGTATTTTTCAATCGTGTCGAGGTCGCGAATGCCGCCACCCAATTGCACGGGAATGTCGTGGCCCACAGCTTTCAAAATGGCTTTGATGGCCGCTTTGTTTTGTGGTGTGCCGGCAAAAGCGCCGTTCAAGTCCACCAAGTGCAGGCGACGTGCGCCTTTGGCCACCCAGTTGAGCGCCATTTGCGCTGGGTCTTCACCGAAGGTGGTGGATTGCTCCATGTCACCTTGTTTGAGGCGCACGCAATGTCCGTCTTTGAGGTCGATGGCGGGAATTAAATACATGATGGCGTTAAAAGTTCAAGGGTTCCAGTGCAGAAAGTTACGGTACAGGGCCAAGCCATGCGCCGCGCTTTTTTCCGGGTGAAATTGTGTCGCAAAAATGTTGTCGCGAGCCACGGCACATGTAAAAAGGCCGCCGTAGTCCGTTTGGGCCGCGCTGTGCTCTAGATTGGCAGGGCAGGCGTAGAAACTGTGCACGAAATAGAAGTAGCTACCGTCGGGCACATCGGTCCACATGAAGTGCGGACGTGTGGGCTGCACTTGGTTCCAGCCCATTTGTGGCACCTTGAAGCGACTGCCGTCGGGTTGTGTGCGGCCCGCCAAATCAAACTTCACCACCTCGCCTGGAATCAGGCCTAAGCCGGGCGTGTCACCTTCGGCGCTGTGGTCAAGCATCATTTGCATGCCCACGCACACGCCAAACAAAGGTTTTTTGTGGGCGGCGTCCATCACCGCATCAAACATGCCGGACTCGCGCAACTCACGCATGCAGTCAGGCATGGCGCCTTGGCCAGGCAACACCACGCGGTGCGCGTCGCGCACCACCTGCGGGTCAGATGTAACCACCACTTCGGCATGGTCAACCAACGAAGCAGCATGCATCACTGCCTGCGCCACCGAGCGCAGGTTGCCCATGCCGTAATCAACGACTGCGACTTTGTTGGTCACAAGCTTCCCTTGGTCGATGGGATCATGCCAGCGGAGCGTGGATCGAGTTCGAGTGCGGCACGCAAGGCGCGGGCAAACGCTTTGAATACTGTCTCAGCTTGGTGATGCGCGTTCTCGCCGCGCAGGTTGTCGATGTGCAGGGTCACGAAGGCGTGGTTCACAAAGCCTTGGAAAAACTCAAATGCCAGTTGGCTGTCGAATTCACCAATAATGCCGCTCTTGAACGGCACATGCATGACCAAACCTGGGCGGCCAGAGAAATCTACCACCACGCGGCTGAGCGCTTCGTCCAGCGGCACATAAGCGTGGCCATAGCGGCGAATGCCTTTTTTGTCACCCACGGCCTTGGTAAAGGCCTGACCCAAGGTGATGCCCACGTCTTCCACGGTGTGGTGACCGTCAATGTGCAAGTCGCCCTTGGCTTGGATGTCGAGGTCAATCAAACCATGACGCGCGATTTGGTCGAGCATGTGGTCAAAGAAACCAATGCCGGTCGAGAGCTTGGATTGGCCCGTGCCGTCGAGGTTGATCTTGACGGTGATTTGGGTCTCGGCCGTGTTGCGGCTGACTTCGGCGGTGCGAGCTGTCATGTGTGACTTTCGATTAAGAGAGAGCGGCTTGCAGGGCAGCCAAGAGTTGTTTGTTTTCCTCGGGCGTGCCGATGGTCAAGCGCAAGCAGTTAGCCAGCAATGGGTGCATTTTAGAAACGTTCTTCACCAGCACTTTGTGGGCCTTGAGCACCTCAAAAGCGCGGTTAGCGGCATCGGCCTCGCCATTGAAACGCAAGACCATCATGTTGGCTTCGCTGGCATAGGGCGTGACACCTGCCATTTGCTGCAAGGCTTTGAACAAAGCTTCACGCTCGGTGCGAATGACAGAGGCTTGCTGGGCGAACACATCGGTGTGCTCCAGCGCAAACAAAGCGCATTCGGCGTTGAGCACACTCACGTTGTATGGCGGGCGCAGTTTGTCGATTTCGTTGATGAGTGCAGTGGGCGCCAGCATGTAGCCCAAGCGAATACCAGCCAAACCAAACTTGGACAGCGTGCGCATCAGCAACACATGGGCATTGGCCGCGGGGTGTTGGCGAATTTCGTCCAACCAGCTTTTACTGGAGAACGGCTGATACGCCTCGTCCATCACCACCAAGCCACCGTAGGCGCTGACCTGCGTGATGAGACGGCGAATGGTGTCAGCGTCCCACAAATTAGCCGTGGGGTTGTTGGGATACGCGATGTAAACAATGGCGGGTTCATGCTGTGCGATAGCGGCAGACATGGCGGCTTCGTCCAACTCAAAGTCAGCCTTGAGCGGCACGGCGATGTATTGCAAGCCTTGCAATTGCGCACTCATGCCGTACATCACAAAGCCGGGCTCTGGGGCCACAACTTTCGCGTTTGGTACTGCACACGCCATAGACAACAAAGAAATAAGTTCGTCAGAGCCGTTGCCCAGCATCAGGCCAAAGCCTGCAGGCAAATCAACGTATTGCGCCAACGCATTTTTCAGATCATCGATGCGTGCGCCGGGGTAACGATTGATTTCCACCGCACCCAAACGCTCGCCAAGTTTGGCTTGCAATTCGGGCGAGAGCGTGAATGGGTTTTCCATCGCGTCGAGCTTGACCATGCCCACCGAGTGCTGCACGACATAGGCGTGCATGGCTTGGACGTCGGGGCGAATGAAACGCAGAGCCTTGTTCGTTTGATTCGTCATATCTGATCAGTCTTTCTTCAAACGGAACTCAGCCGCCATGGCGTGGGCTTGCAAGCCTTCGCCATAGGCCAACACGGCGGCAATCTTGCCCAGCGTTTGTGCGCCCTGCTCGCTCACCTCGATCAGGCTGCTGCGCTTTTGGAAGTCGTACACGCCCAAGGGCGAGCTGAAACGCGCCGTGCCGCTGGTGGGCAACACGTGGTTGGGACCGGCGCAGTAGTCGCCCAAGCTCTCGCTGGTGAAGGCGCCCAAGAAGATGGCGCCTGCGTGCTTGAGCAGCGGCTCCCACTTGTGCGGTTCGTTGCTGGACACCTCCAAGTGCTCAGGGGCAATGCGGTTGCTGATGGCGCAAGCCTCTTCCATGCTGCGGGTGCGGATGAGCACACCACGGCCATTGAGTGATTTTTCGATGATGTCTTTGCGTGGCATTTGCGGCAGCAAGCGTTCGATCTCAGCCTGCACACGGTCGATGTAAGCAGCATCAGGGCAAAGCAACACACTTTGCGCCAACTCGTCATGCTCGGCTTGGCTGAACAAATCCATCGCCACCCAATCGGCAGGCGTGGAGCCATCAGCCAACACCAAAATTTCGCTGGGGCCTGCAATCATGTCGATGCCCACCGTGCCAAACACACGGCGCTTGGCAGCGGCCACATAGGCGTTGCCGGGGCCGGTGATTTTGTCGACCGCAGGCACAGTGGCTGTGCCATAGGCCAAAGCAGCCACGGCTTGTGCGCCACCGATGGTGAAGGCGCGGCTCACGCCGGCCACATACGCAGCGGCGAGGACCAATGGATTTTTCTCGCCCTTGGGTGTGGGCACAACCATGATGATGTCCTGCACACCCGCGACGTGCGCAGGAATGGCGTTCATCAACACGCTGGATGGATAAGCGGCTTTGCCACCGGGCACATAGATGCCCACGCGGTCGAGCGGCGTGACTTTTTGGCCCAACAGCGTGCCATCGGCATCGCGGTAGGTCCAGCTTTCGCCACTGGCTTTCTTTTGCGCCTCGTGATAGCTGCGCACGCGTGCGGCGGCGGCTTGCAAGGCGTCGCGTTGCTCGGCGGGCAAACCATCGAACGCGGCTTTGAGTTCGGTTTGCGTCAGCTCCAACGCGGCCATGCTGTCGACCTTCAGGCCGTCAAAGCGCTCGGTGTACTCGAGCACGGCGGCATCACCACGCTTTTGCACGTCGGCCAAGATGTCGGCCACGCGTTGCTCGATGGCTGCGTCAGTGTCGGCAGACCAATGCAGACGCGCTTTGAAATCAGCTTCAAAGGTGGGGCTGGTGGTCGAGAGACGAAGCGGTTTGGCCATCTTGTGTACGTGTGGTTTGAGAGGTTATTTGCCTGCCGACAAAGCAGCAGAGAAGGCGTCGATGATGCGGCGAATGTCAGCCTGCTTCATCTTGAGCGCGGCTTGGTTGACCACCAAGCGTGAGCTGATGTCCATGATGCGCTCGACTTCCACCAAGTGGTTGGCTTTGAGCGTGTTGCCGGTGGACACCAAGTCCACGATGGCATCGGCCAAGCCTGTGAGTGGGGCTAATTCCATGGAGCCATAGAGCTTGACCAAATCCACGTGCACGCCTTTGGTGGCGAAGAAGTCACGCGCGATGGTGGTGTACTTGGTCGCCACTTTCAAGCGTGCGCCTTGTTTGACCATCGCTGCGTAGTCGAAGTCAGAACGCACAGCCACGCTCATGCGGCATTTGGCGATTTGCAAATCGAGGGGTTGATAGAGTCCATCAGTACCGTGCTCGATCAATGTGTCGAGGCCCGTCACACCCAAATCAGCGCCGCCGTATTGCACATACGTGGGCACGTCAGACGCACGCACCAGCACCACGCGCACGTTGGCATGGTTGGTGGGCAAGATGAGCTTGCGAGATTTTTCTGGATCTTCGAGCACCTCAATGCCTGCGGCTTTGAGCAGCGGCATGGTTTCGTCAAAGATGCGGCCCTTGGAGAGCGCCAGCGTCAGCATGTTGTTCATTTCACTCTTTCGATATCTGCACCAATGGCACGCAGCTTGGCTTCCATCTTGTCGTAACCGCGGTCCAAGTGGTAGATGCGGTCCACCAAGGTTTCGCCGTCGGCCACCAAGCCCGCAATGACCAACGAGGCAGAGGCGCGCAAGTCGGTGGCCATGACGGTTGCACCCGAGAGCTTTTGAACGCCTTCGAGCACAGCCACTTTGCCGTCGATTTGGATGTGTGCGCCCAAGCGCACTAACTCGTTGACGTGCATGAAGCGGTTTTCAAAAATGGTTTCGGTCACCTTCGAGGCACCCTTGGCAATTGCATTCAACACCATGAACTGCGCTTGCATGTCGGTGGGAAAACCTGGGTATTCGGTGGTGCGGAAGTTTTGCGCCTTGAGGTGTTCATACGCGGGCGCTGTGCCTTGGATGCGAATGCCGTCTTCGTTGGCAGTCACCACGGCACCTGCATCGCGCAGCTTGTCGATGACCGCGTCCAAGTGGTCAGCACGGGCGTGACGCAAAAACACGTCGCCGCCCGTCGCAGCCACCGCGCACAAAAACGTGCCGGCTTCAATGCGGTCAGCCACCACTTTGTGGGTGCAACCGTGCAAACGCGCCACACCTTGGATGTGGATGCGGCTGGTACCGTGGCCTTCAATCTTCGCACCCATGGCAATCAGCATTTCGGCCAAGTCTGGGATCTCTGGCTCTTGCGCGGCGTTTTCCAACACGGTTTCGCCATCGGCCAAAGCCGCAGCCATCAAAAAGTTTTCTGTGCCAGTGACAGTCACCATGTCGGTGGCGATGCGTGCGCCTTTGAGGCGTGTGCGACCGCCACCGAGTTTGGCGACCATGTAGCCGTGGTCCACATCAATCTCGGCACCCATGGCTTGCAAGCCTTTCAAGTGCTGATCCACAGGGCGTGAGCCAATGGCACAACCACCAGGCAGCGACACTTTGGCGTGACCAAAGCGTGCCAACAAAGGGCCAAGCGCCAGCACCGAGGCGCGCATGGTTTTCACCAACTCGTAAGGGGCTTCGGGGTTGTTCAAACCACCGGCGTCCAAGCTGACGGTGCCGTCGTCTGCACGCTCGGCCGTCACGCCCATGTTGCGAATGAGCTTGAGCATGGTGGCCACGTCTTGCAGCTGTGGCACGTTTTGCAACGTCACAGGCTGGTCGGTCAACAAGGCAGCGCACAGCTCGGGCAGAGCCGCGTTTTTGGCGCCGGAAATCAGCACCTCGCCATTGAGGGAGCGGCCGCCGCGAACGAGTAATTTATCCATTGTTTCAAGCTTTCGTGGCAGCAGCTTGCCACTCGGCAGGCGTGTAGGTTTTCATGGACAAAGCGTGCACTTCGTCAGTTTTGATTTTTTCACCCAAGGTGGCATACACCTGTTGGTGGCGCTGAATCAGGCGCTTACCTTCAAACTCAGCCGACACCAAAGTGGCATACCAATGACGGCCATCGCCCTCGACGTGCAAATGTTCGCAAGGCAAACCTGCGGCGATGATGGCTTGTAGTTGTTCTGCTGTCATGTTCATCCTCGAATCTTGTAACCCGTGCGCAGCAAGTGCAGCGCGATGGCCGACACAGCTGTTAAGCACACGCCCACCACACCCAAACTCAGCCAAGGCGACACATCGCTTTGACCAAAGAAGCCAAAGCGGAAACCGTCAATCATGTAGAAAAACGGGTTGAGGTGGCTCACGCTTTGCCAAAAATTCGGCAATGAGTGGATGGAATAAAACACGCCGCTCAAAAACGTCATCGGCATGATGATGAAGTTTTGGAAAGCGGCCATTTGGTCAAACTTGTCGGCCCACAAACCCGCAATCAAACCCAACGTTCCAAGCATCAGCGCGCCCAACACCGCAAAGGTGAGGACCCACAGAGGCTGCGTGGGCATGAGCGAAAAATTCAGCACAGACGATTGCCACACAAACAGCACGCCCGCCAGCAACACGCCTGCGCCCACTAACAAACCACGCACCATGGCCGACAGTGCATAGGCAAAAAACCAGCTCCAGTGCGACAGCGGGGTGAGCAACAGAAACACCAAGTTGCCCATGATTTTGCTTTGCACCATGGACGACGAGCTGTTGGCAAAAGCGTTTTGCAACACACTCATCATCACCAAACCGGGAATCAAAAACGCGGTGTAGCTCACGCCGTCGTACACCTGCACATGTGCTTCGAGCACATGGCCAAAAATCATCAAGTACATCACCGCCGTGAGCACAGGTGCCGCCACCGTTTGGAAACTGACTTTCCAAAAGCGCAATACCTCTTTGTAAAACAGCATGGTCCAGCCGGTCATCATGATTGACCTCCGCAGGGCCGTCCCAAGGAGGGCAACGCCCCCTCGGGGGGCAGTGAGTACACGCAGTGACGAACGTGGGGGCTCATAGTGCCACCTCTTCGTGTTGGTGCATCACATCAAGAAAAACGTCTTCCAAATCGGCTTTGCGAATTTCCACGTCTTGCGCATGCAAACCTGCTTCACGCACAGCAGCGAGGTAGCGCTCAATCTCCAATGCATCGTGCGCTGGGAACTGAACAATGCGCCCCGTCACACGTGCCATAGCAGCGAGTGCCGGTGGCAACTCGGCGTCGAGTTTGAAGCGCAACACGTTGCTAGAGGCTGCTTTGAGCAACTCGGTGGTGCTATCGAGGGCCACCACTTTGCCGTTTTTCAGCATGGCAATGCGACCACACAAAGCTTCGGCTTCTTCGAGGTAATGCGTGGTCAGCAACACGGTGCTGCCCTCGCGGTTGAGCTTGGCGATGAACTGCCACAAGGTTTGACGCAGCTCCACGTCCACGCCAGCGGTGGGTTCATCAAGAACGATGACAGGCGGCTTGTGCACCAAGGCCTGCGCCACCAACATGCGGCGCTTCATGCCGCCTGAGAGTTGGCGCATGTTGTGATGGGCTTTATCGGCGAGGCCAAGGCTGTGCAACAGCTCGTCAATCCAGTCGTCGTTGTGCTTGACACCAAAGTAGCCCGACTGAAACTTCAAGGCTTCACGCACATTGAAAAATGGATCAAACACCAACTCTTGCGGCACCACACCCAACATGCGACGAGCTTGGGCGGATTGGGTGGCCACATCGACGCCGTGCACCAGCACCGAGCCAGAGGTGGCTTTGGCCAAACCAGCCAAGATGCTGATGAGGGTGGTTTTGCCCGCGCCGTTGGGTCCCAAGAGCCCAAAGAACTCCCCTTTTTGGACATCAAAACGCACGCCATCGAGCGCCTGGAACGGGCCTCGGGCGGTTTGGAAAGTTTTGGAGACGGACTGAAAAGAAATAGCGGGCATGAGTAGCCTCTGATTTTAAGGCTTTACCAATGCCCTGACTTGGCGACGCCTGCAGGAGCGCCGAAAACCCGTTTTAGTGGAGCAACGCACTCAAGCCATAGACCTTGGCCAAGGCTTGGGCACGCTCAGGCAGGCCTGTCACACGCAACTGCGCACCTTTGGCTTGCACCGCACGGCGGCAAGCCAACACCACCGCCAAGGCCGAGGAATCAAACTGAGTCAGGGCCGAAGCATCCAACACCGCCTCACCGCCTTGGTCCAACTGGGTGGTCAAAGACGTCACCAAGCCATTCGCCACCGATTGAGCTTGCGCCTGCATCAACACAGCAGGCAAGGCGATAGAAGCGTTGGAAGCACTCATGGTTTATTTGGAGGTGCGGGCGTTGGTTTTGTTGCGGTCAGTCAAACTGGCCACCAAACCATCGACACCTTTGGCATTGATTTCTTGCGCAAACTGAGTTTTGTAGTTTTCGACCAACCAAATACCCATGACGTTCATGTTGTAAACCTTCCATGAACCATCTGCCGTTTTCTCAACGCGGTAGTCCAGTTGAATCGGGTCGCCTTTGCCGCGCACTTCGGTGCGAACCAAAATCTCTTTGTCGTCAGCAGCTGCACGCAAAGGCTTGACCACAATGGTTTGATCGTTGACTTGGCTCAGCGCGCCTGCATAGGTACGCACCAACAAAACTTTGAATTCTTCCTGCAAGCGCTTTTGCTGCTCTGGCGTGGCTTGTCGCCAGCCTGGACCGACGGCAGAAGCAGTCATGCGCAAGAAGTTGACATGCGGCATCACGCGTTGATCGACCAACACAATGATTTTGTTCACATCACCGGTTCGGATGGACTTATCCGCCTTGATGGCATCCAAAATATCGGATGACACGCGCTTGATGAAGACATCGGCAGCCTCATCCGCCGCATATGCAGGAACAGACAAAGCCGTCACGACGCCCAGCAAACAGGCTATCCAATGACGGCGTGACAACAAACGATTCATGGTTTCAATTCCAATTAATTCAATATTTCTTTAACGCACAAGACCGTCATTTGGACGACGCAGGCGCTGGCTCGGCACTCGGGTCTAGCAACTCGTCTTCGTCTGGCGGATTACCGTCATACACCTGATTGCGACGGAATTGCAAATACGAGTCACGCGTGAAGCTGTACTTATCAATGGCAGCGCCACTCAACAAATCCGTTGTTTTCAACAAGGTCGCACGTTTATCAATGATGCGCGTGAAGACAGCTGCATTGCGCTCGGCAACAGCATCGTGATTGCTCACCGGGTCCAACGAGAACTCAAGTGGCAATACCGCAGCGTCACGCACCGTGGAGGGCCCCAAGACTGGCAACACCAAATACGGTCCATTCGGCACACCCCAATATCCCAGCGTTTGGCCAAAATCTTCTGTATGACGCTCTAGACCAATGGGTGTGGCCACATCAAAAATGCCGTAAATGCCAAACACCGTGTTGACCGTCACACGCATGAATGATTCAGCCGTGTCATGCCCCTTCAGTTGCAAACCACTGTTGAGTATAGAAAGCACATCCGACAAATTGCGGAAAAAGTTACTCACACCTGTCTGCAAAAATTGCGGCGTGTAATCACGGTAACCCGTGGCTGCAGGCTTTAAAACGTTGTCGTCTAAGGTGTCGTTGAACTTAGAAATGCTGCGGTTCATGGGCTCCAGTGGGTCTTTGGGGTTGGCATTCGGCCCCGTAGCGCAACCTGCACTCACCAACATGAGTGCCACCACGCCCCATCGGACACCCCATTGACGCCAAGAAACCCGCATCACTTGCCACCCTTTTCAGGCGCAGGCTCCGCAGCCTTGTTGAACAAAAACTGGCTGATCAAATTTTCCAACACCACCGCCGATTGCGTGGCTTGGATACGGTCGCCATTGGCCAAGTTGTCGGCCTCAGAACCTGCCTCAATGCCAATGTATTGCTCGCCCAACAAACCGCTGGTGAGAATTTTCAAAGAGCTGTCTTTGGGAAATTGGTAACGGCTTTCAATGCTCATGATGACGGTGGCTTGGAAGGTTTTGTCGTCAAACGTGACGTTTTCCACGCGCCCCACCACCACGCCCGCACTCTTGACGGCCGCTTGGCGCTTCAAGCCGCCAATGTTGTCAAAACGGCCGCTCACGGTGTAGTTGGATTGGAAATTCAAGGTCAACAAATTGGCCGACTTCAAAGCCAAGAACAAAATGGCTGCCGCGCCCAACAGCACAAACAAGCCGACCCACACGTCATTTTTGGAGCGTTGCATTGCTTCCTCGATTCATCAAATACTGAACATCATGGCGGTGAGGATGAAGTCAAACCCCAACACAGCCAACGAAGCGACCACCACCGTTTTGGTGGTGGCGCGCGAAACACCTTCGGGCGTGGGCTGTGCTTCATAGCCTTGCAACAGTGCCACAAACGTAACGGTCACACCAAACACGATGCTTTTGACCACGCCATTACCGACGTCTTTCCACACGTCCACGCCGCCTTGCATCTGGCTCCAGAACGAGCCGGCATCGACGCCAATCATCAATACGCCCACCATCCAGCCACCCAAAATACCCACGGCGCTGAACACCGCCGAGAGCAAAGGCAGGGCGATGATGCCGCCCCAAAAACGCGGGCCCAAGATGCGACGCACGGGATCGACCGCCATCATGTCCATGGCGCTGAGCTGCTCGCCCGCCTTCATCAAACCAATTTCAGCAGTCAACGACGTCCCGGCGCGTCCTGCAAACAGCAAGGCACTGACCACAGGCCCCAGTTCGCGCACCAAGCTCAAGGCCACCAACAAACCCAAAGCCTCAGACGAGCCGTAACGCTGCAAGGTGTAGTAGCCCTGCAGGCTAAGTACAAAGCCCACAAACAAACCCGACACCGCAATGATGGCCAAGGAATAGTTGCCCAAAAAGTGCACTTGGTCGCGCACCAAACCAAAGCGGCGCATATTGCTGCCGAACTCAGCTATCAGACGCACAAACAAGCGTGCACCCAAACCCAAACCGGCCAAATAGCTGCGCACGGCAAAACCTAAGTCGGCGATGAATTTCATGCGTCACCCTCCACACCAAAGTCTTGCGCCACGGATGGGCCTGGGTAATGGAAACGCACAGGGCCATCGGGCGCTGCCGTGACAAACTGCTTCACCAACGGATCCGTGCTGTGACGCACTTCGTCCGGTGTGCCTTGCGCTGCGATCTTGCCGTTGGCCAACACAATCACTTGGTCGGCGATGTGAAAAGTTTCATCCAAATCGTGCGACACGATGATGCTGGTGAGACCCAAGGTGTCATTGAGCTGGCGAATCAAACGTGCGGCTGTGCCGAGTGAAATAGGATCCAAGCCAGCAAAGGGCTCGTCGTACATGATGAGTTCAGGATCGAGTGCCATGGCACGTGCCAAGGCCACACGACGGGCCATGCCGCCCGAGACTTCGCTGGGCATCAAATCGCGTGCGCCACGCAGGCCCACGGCTTCGAGCTTCATCAGCACGATGTCACGAATCATGGACTCACTCAAGTCGGTGTGTTCTCGCAGCGGAAAAGCCACGTTGTCAAACACACTCAAGTCGGTGAACAACGCACCAAACTGAAACAGCATGCCCATGCGGCGACGCACAGCATACAAATCGGTGGGGTTGAGTGAGGCAACTTCTTGACCATCGAATGTGAGGCTGCCTGACTGCGCGCGGTACTGCCCCCCAATCAAACGCAACACCGTGGTCTTGCCACCACCCGACGCACCCATGAGTGCCGTGACTTTGCCGCGAGGCACAGTCAGCGTGATGCCATCCAAGATGAGGCGATCGCCATAGCCAAAGCGAATGTCGCGCAGCTGGACCAATGCATCAGGGTTTGTGTTTAATCGGGAAGTGTTAGTCATAGAAACAAAAGCTGGCCTATTGATGAAAACAGGCCAGCTTTTGCTATTTTAGAGCCAAGCCGAGAATGGCTTGTAAAGATGAGAAATTAACGCGGCAAATCGCTCGCGCCCATCAAAAACTCATCCACTGAACGTGCAGCCTGACGGCCTTCGCGGATAGCCCACACCACCAAAGATTGGCCACGACGGATGTCGCCCGCTGCAAACACTTTGGGCACGTTGGTGGCGTAACCACCGGTGAATTCAGTCGTTGCCTTGGCGTTGCCGCGTGCATCTTTTTCAACGCCGAAGCCTTCCAAAATGGTGGCCACAGGGTTCACAAAGCCCATCGCCAACAACACGAGGTCGGCTTTGATGATTTCTTCGGTGCCTGCAACTTCCACCATCTTGCCGTCTTTCCATTCGACGCGAACGGTTTTGACGCCAGTGACTTTGCCGTTTTCGCCGACAAACTCTTTGGTGGAGATGGCGAATTCGCGCTTGAGCAAACCTTTTTCGGCGCTCTCGTCGTGGCTAGAGCTGGTGCGCAGCTTCAGCGGCCAGTAAGGCCAGACCAAAGGCTTGTTCTCTTGCTCGGGTGGCATAGGCATCACCTCGAACTGAACCACGCCCACAGCGCCGTGACGTGTGCTGGTGCCCACGCAGTCAGAGCCGGTGTCGCCACCGCCGATGACCACCACGTGTTTGCCGTCAGCGCGCAATTGGTCTTTGACCTTACCGCCGCCGTTGACCTTGTTTTGCTGGGGCAAGAACTCCATCGCGAAGTGAATGCCAGCCAAGTCGCGGCCAGGGGCTGGCAAATCGCGTGACTGCTCAGAGCCGCCGGTCAACAACACCGCGTCAAAGTCTTTTTGCAGTTGCGCGGGGGTGATGGTTTCTGTGGCCCAGTTGGTGACCTTAGAACCCTTGGGCAATTCACCCACCATCACGTTGGTGCGGATGGTCACGCCTTCAGCTTCGAGCTGCTTGGCGCGGCGGTCGATGTGTGACTTTTCCATCTTGAAGTCAGGAATGCCATAGCGCAACAAACCACCGATGCGGTCGTTCTTTTCGAACAAGGTCACGTCGTGACCGACGCGTGCCAACTGCTGTGCAGCGGCCATGCCGGCAGGGCCTGAGCCCACAACGGCGACCTTCTTACCAGTCTTGTGTTTGGCGGGCTTCGCCACCACCCAGCCTTCAGACCAAGCTTTGTCGATGATGGCGTGTTCGATGGACTTGATGCCCACGGCGTCGCCATTGACATTCACCACGCACGCGGCTTCGCAAGGTGCAGGGCAAATACGACCCGTGAACTCGGGGAAGTTGTTGGTGCTGTGCAGCACGTCAATCGCATTTTTCCAATCGCCTTGGTACACCAAGTCGTTGAAGTCCGGAATGATGTTATTGACAGGGCAGCCGTTGTTACAAAACGGTGTGCCGCAGTCCATGCAACGGGCAGCTTGTGCGTTGGCTTGTTTGTCGTCCAAACCAATCACAAATTCGTCGTAGTTCTTCAAGCGCTCTTTGACGGGCTTGTAGCCCTCTTCGATGCGCTCAATTTCCATAAAGCCAGTGACTTTTCCCATGATTCAAATCCTTTTACTGGTGCTGTGCATTACTTGACGGCGACGGCTTTTTTGGCCGCTGGAGCTTTGGCAGTCTTGGCTGCGTTCAACTCGCCCAATGCACGCTTGTATTCGTTGGGGAACACTTTGACAAACTTGGCACGTGCGGTGTCCCAGTTGTCCAGCAAGTCACGGGCGCGTTTAGAGCCCGTCCAACGGTGGTGGTCTTCGAGCAACTTCTTGAGTTGCGCTTCGTCGGTTTGGTCACGGTGCCAAATGGCGCGTGGCACAGAAGCTTCTTGCTCAGCAGCAGTCAACACTTTTTCCATGGAAACCATGGCGGTGTTGCACTTCTTGTCGAACTGGCCGTCTTCGTTGTACACGTACGCCACACCGCCGCTCATACCCGCAGCGAAGTTGCGGCCGGTTTTACCCAACACCGCGACTGTGCCGCCTGTCATGTATTCGCAACCGTGATCGCCTGTGCCTTCGACCACGGCGGTCGCGCCAGACAAACGCACGGCGAAACGCTCGCCAGCCACGCCAGAGAAGAACGCTTCACCGCGTGTCGCACCAATCATCACGGTGTTACCCACGATGATGTTGTTGACGGCTTCGCCACGGAAATCGATGCTGGGGCGCACCACCACGCGGCCGCCTGAAAGGCCTTTGCCGGTGTAATCGTTGGCGTCACCAATGAGGTACAGCGTGATGCCGTTGCACAAGAACGCGCCGAACGATTGACCGCCCGTGCCTTCGAGTTGGATACGGATGCTGTCATCTGGCAAACCTTCTGGGTGCACCTTGGTCACAGCGCCTGACAACATCGCACCGACCGAGCGGTTGACGTTGCGGGCCACTTCCATGAACTGCACCTTCTCGCCGCGCTCGATGGCGGGCTTGGATTTCTCGATGAGTTTTTGGTCCAGTGCTTTTTCCAAGCCATGGTCTTGTTTGTCCACGTGGTAGCGAGGAATTTCTGGGCCCACTTGCGGCACAGCCAACAAGCGTGCGAAATCGAGGCCAGAGGCTTTCCAGTGTTCGATACCAGCACGCATGTCGAGCAGGTCGGCACGACCGATCATGTCGTCGAACTTCTTGATACCCAACTGCGCCATGATTTGACGCACCTCTTCAGCGATGAAGAAGAAGTAGTTGACGACGTGCTCAGGCTTGCCTGTGAACTTCTTGCGCAGCTCAGGGTCTTGTGTGGCCACGCCAACAGGGCAGGTGTTCAAGTGGCACTTGCGCATCATGATGCAGCCCTCGACCACCAGCGGTGCGGTGGCAAAGCCAAACTCGTCAGCGCCGAGCAAAGCACCCACAGCCACGTCGCGGCCGGTTTTCATTTGGCCGTCGGCTTGCACGCGCACGCGGCCACGCAAACCGTTCAACACCAAAGTTTGTTGGGTTTCGGCCAGACCGATCTCCCAAGGTGAACCGCAATGTTTGATCGATGACCAAGGCGAAGCGCCTGTGCCACCGTCATGGCCGGCGATCACCACGTGATCGGCCTTGCACTTGGCAACGCCTGCGGCAATCGTGCCCACGCCGATTTCGGCCACCAACTTCACGCTGATGTCAGCATGAGGGGCGACGTTCTTCAAATCGTGAATCAGCTGAGCCAAGTCTTCGATCGAATAGATGTCGTGATGTGGAGGGGGCGAAATCAAGCCCACGCCTGGCACGCTGTAACGCAGCTTGCCGATGTACTCAGACACTTTCGCACCTGGCAACTGACCGCCTTCACCGGGCTTGGCGCCTTGGGCCATCTTGATCTGAATTTGGTCAGACGAAGACAGGTATTCAGCCGTCACACCGAAGCGGCCAGAAGCCACTTGCTTGATGCGTGAACGCAGGCTGTCGCCCGCTTCCAAAGGCATGTCCACTTCCACCACGTCAGCGCCGATGACGCTCTTCAAAGTCTCACCCTTCTTGATTGGGATGCCTTTGAGTTCGTTGCGGTAACGCGCTGGGTCTTCACCGCCTTCGCCCGTGTTGGACTTGCCGCCAATGCGGTTCATCGCCACAGCCAAGGTGGCGTGTGCTTCGGTGGAGATAGAACCGAGCGACATCGCGCCGGTGGCGAAACGTTTGACGATTTCAGTAGCGGGTTCCACCTCGTCCACAGAAATGGCTTTGCTGGGGTCAATCTTGAAATCGAACAAACCGCGCAAGGTCAGGTGACGCTTGTTTTGGTCGTTGACGATTTGTGCGTACTCTTTGTACGTGCTGAAGTTGTTCGAGCGTGTGCTGTGTTGCAACTTGGCAATCGCGTCAGGCGTCCACATGTGCTCTTCGCCTCGGGCGCGCCAAGCGTATTCGCCGCCAGCATCGAGCATGTTGGCGAGCACGGGGTCAGCACCGAAGGCTGCCTTGTGCATGCGAATGCCTTCTTCAGCCATTTCAAAAATGCCGATGCCTTCCACGCGACTCGGTGTGCCGGTGAAGTACTTTTGCACGGTTTCGGTGTTGATACCGATGGCTTCAAACAACTGGGCGCCGCAGTAAGACATGTAAGTCGACACGCCCATCTTGGACATGATCTTCGACAAGCCTTTGCCAATCGCCTTGACGTAGTTGTAAATGGCTTTTTCAGTCGACAAGTCAGCAGGCAAATCTTTGTGCATGGCAGCCAAAGTTTGCATGGCGAGGTAGGGATGAACCGCCTCTGCGCCATAACCGGCCAACACGGCGAAGTGATGCACCTCGCGGGCACTGCCTGTCTCGACCACCAAACCAGCGGTGGTGCGCAAGCCTTCACGCACCAAGTGTTGGTGAATGGCAGACAAGGCCAACACCGCGGGAATCGCCACTTGGGTGGCGCTCACAGCGCGGTCGCTGATGATCAAAATATTGTGGCCGCCTTTGATGGCATCCACAGCTTCAGCGCACAACGAAGCCAATTTGGCTTCCACGCCGTCATGGCCCCAGACCAAGGGGTACGTCATGTCGAGCGTGGCGCTCTTGAACTTGCCGTGTGTGTGCTGTTCGATGTCACGCAACTTGGCCATGTCGGCGAAGTCCAGCACAGGCTGGCTGACTTCCAAACGCATGGGTGGGTTGACTTGGTTGATGTCGAGCAAGTTGGGCTTGGGGCCCACGAATGACACCAAGGACATGACGATGGCTTCACGGATCGGGTCGATCGGTGGGTTGGTCACTTGCGCAAACAACTGCTTGAAGTAGTTGTAGAGCGGTTTGTTCTTGCTAGACAACACAGCCAAGGGGCTGTCGTTGCCCATCGAGCCGATGCCTTCTTCGCCATTGATGGCCATAGGAGCCATCAAGAACTTGATGTCTTCTTGGCTATAGCCAAACGCTTGTTGCAAATCCAACAATTCAGGGCTGGCATCTTCCAAACCAACACCACGCGGTTCAGACGCGCCAGCTGGCAATTCTTTGGCGCTTTCGCCAGCCACGGGGTGGGCCACGTCATCCAAGCGGATGCGGACGTTCTCAATCCATTGCTTATAGGGCTTGGTGTTGGTCAGGCCAGCTTTGAGTTCTTCGTCGTCGATCATGCGACCTTGCTCGAGGTCGATCAAGAACATCTTGCCGGGCTGCAGGCGCCACTTGCGAACAATCTTGCTCTCAGGCACTGGCAACACGCCAGACTCGGAGCCCATGATGACCATGTCGTCGTCGGTGATGCAGTAGCGTGAAGGACGCAAACCATTGCGGTCCAAGGTGGCGCCGATTTGGCGACCATCGGTGAACACGATAGAAGCTGGGCCGTCCCATGGCTCCAACATCGCGGCGTGGTATTCGTAGAAGGCCTTGCGGCGCTCGTCCATGGTGGTGTGCTGTTCCCATGGCTCAGGAATCATCATCATCACGGCTTGGCTGATGGGGTAGCCGGCCATCGTCATCAACTCAAGGCAGTTGTCGAAGGTAGCGGTGTCAGACTGGTCAGCGAAGCTGATGGGGTAGAGCTTTTGCAGGTCGTCGCCCAACACGGGGGAAGACATCACGCCTTCGCGGGCCTTCATCCAGTTGTAGTTGCCTTTGACGGTGTTGATCTCACCGTTGTGCGCCACATAGCGGTAAGGATGAGCCAATGGCCATTCTGGGAAGGTGTTGGTCGAGAAGCGTTGGTGCACCAAGCCGAGGGCAGACACGCAGCGCTCGTCGGTCAAGTCGCGGTAATAGGTACCGACTTGGTCAGCCAGCAACAAGCCTTTGTAAATGATGGTGCGGCTAGACATGCTAGGCACGTAATACTCTTTGCCATGCTTCAAGTTCAAGTGCTGAATCGCGGCGCTGGCTGTTTTGCGAATGACATACAACTTGCGCTCGAGCGCGTCTTGCACGATCACGTCATTGCCACGACCGATGAAGATTTGACGGATGACCGGCTCTTTTTCACGCACGCGAGGTGACATGGGCATGTCGAGGTTGACCGGCACATCGCGCCAGCCCAACAACACTTGACCCTCGGCTTTGACAGCACGGTCGAGCTCTTGCTCACAAGCCAAGCGCGACGCGCTTTCCTTGGGCAAGAACACCATACCCACACCGTACTCGCCGAGAGGCGGCAAGGTCACGCCTTGCTTGGCCATCTCTTCGCGATACAAGGCATCGGGCAATTGAATCAAGATACCTGCGCCGTCGCCCATGAGTGCATCTGCACCCACAGCACCACGGTGGTCGAGGTTTTCCAAAATTTTGAGCGCTTGACCCACGATGGCGTGGCTCTTTTGACCCTTGATGTGAGCGACAAAGCCCACGCCACAGGCGTCATGTTCGTTGGATGGGTCGTACAAACCCTGAGATTGCAGTTGTGCTTTATCGGCAGCCGTGGTCATGGCGCATTCCTCAAAAATTCAGCGGGACAAGAAGGATACTGCACTGCAGCATCCATGCCAAGAAAAATAATTGGGGTCAGAACCTAATTAATTGAATCTTAGATTTATCAAATATTTAATTAGGGACAGGTTTAACACCCTTGCTAAATGGCCTACCCGCCTTGGTTTTGAGCAAACGTCTTTCAGTTTGCGTCTGCAAATCAGCCACAAACCGCTCATCCCCCAGCGCCCAACCACTGAGCGTGGCATCGGTCAATGCACCCTGCTGGTCCGCGCTAATGCCCGCGTGCACCAATTCGGCGTATGCCGCCTCACGCGCGAATGGCGTGTTGCCCAAGGTCCAATACAGGGCATGCGGTGTGATGAGCCGGTCGGTGCGATGCCCTGCGTAGTGCCCGTAGCTCGACCATGCGTAATCCTCAGGCTGTGCCACCATGTGCGCGCGCACGGGATTGAGGTCAATATAGGCCATGCACGCCAACAAGTAACGATCGGTTTGGATGAGCGTGGAGCGATAGCGCCCTTCCCACAACGTACCTGTGCGTGCGTGCACTTTGTTGAACACCTGCACATAGCTGCGGCCCACGGCTTGCATCATCTTAGGTAGCCCCTGGTCTTCTTGCGGCGTGAGTAACAAATGCAAATGGTTGCCCATCAACACATACGCGTGAATGTCCACCTTGTGCGCGCGGCTGTGCTCGAACAGCAAATCGAGCATGCGCTGGTAATCCGCAGTGTTGCGAAAAATGTATTGTCGGTTGTTGCCCCGCAGGATGACGTGGTGCGGGTAACCGGTGACGGTGAGACGAGGAAGGCGAGCCATCTGCCGATGGTAATTCGAACCTGACCCCGATTAATCACGCGCTAATTTTGAATCGTATATCAGCCAACTCTTGCAAGCCAAACTCTTCCAGCAAAGCGGTCAATCGCTCCGCTGCACTGCGCTTTTTCTGCCCCGTGTACTTGGCCAAGATGAGTTCGTTTTTCATGCTGTGCTCCCAGCCCACCAACTCGGTCACGGTCACTTGGTAGCCCATCGCTTCTAGGTACAAACAGCGCAGCACGTTGGTGAGCTGGCTGCCCATCTCACGCGTGTGCAGGGGGTGACGCCACAGCTCGGCCAACGGCGTGCGTTGCAAATTGAGCGCTTTGTTTTTGTTCAGCGCACGGGCCAACTCAGCTTGGCAGCACGGCACGAGCACCATGTATTTGGCTTTCTTTTGCAAGCCAAATGCAATCGCATCATCGGTAGCGGTGTCGCACGCATGCAGCGCAGTGACCACATCGATCTGATCGGGCAAAGCATCGCTGTGCGCAGACTCGGCCACGCTGAGGTTGAGAAACCTCATGCGCTCAAACCCCAAACGCTGCGCCAGTGCTTGGGACGATGCCACCAACTCGCTGCGCGTCTCGATGCCGTAAATACTGCCCTGCCCCAAAGCTTTGAAAAACAAGTCATAAATGATGAACCCCAAATACGACTTGCCCGCACCGTGGTCGGCCAAGGTGGGGCCTTGCTCGCTGGCCGGCAGTTCTTTCAACAGTTTTTCGATGAACTGAAACAGGTGATACACCTGCTTGAGCTTGCGACGCGAATCTTGGTTGAGCTTGCCGTCGCGGGTGAGTATGTGCAGCTCTTTGAGCAACTCGATGGACTGGCCGGGGCGCAGGTCGAGCTGAGAACTTGGGTCTTGGGCTTTAGACGCAGCAGCGGGTTTGTGTTTGGACATGACTCAATTGTGCCGCGGGAGTACGTTGCGCAGCAGCGGTAGCACCAGAGAAATATCCCGCAGCCAAGCGGCGCAGTCGGTGCGCGATGCGGCGCCATCACGGCGCGTCAGCGACGTTAAGCCGCAGCGCGTACCGGCTGTGCCGCTTGGCGAAGCAAACGCCAACAATCGAACGACCGACTAATCCCGAAGACGCGCATGAATCCCCAACGCCTCCCACCCCGCATGCCCCAACTTGTTCAACACCTCAATGTTGCGCTCGAAGATGAGCGACGCATCGGGATAAGCCTCCACCGCTTTGTCAATGCTGGCTTCGCGCAGCAAGTGCAGCGTGGGGTATGGCGTGCGGTTGGTGAAGTTCTCGATGTCGTCCACATCTGTGCCACCAAATTGGTAATTCGGGTGAAAGTCAGCCACTTGCAGCACGCCGTCTAGCTCTAGGTCCATCAGCACTTCGTCGCAGTCAGCCAAGAAATCGTTGAAGTCCAAAAAGTCGGGCAAGGCCTTGGGCGCGATCAGCAGCGTGGTGTCTAGCTTGTCTGGGTCGGCCTCGGCCAAGTGCTGCAACTCTTCGCGCAGCATGGCCAGCACGTCGGCAGGTTCGGACGAGGCGCACACGCGGTAGCGCACCATATCTTTGACCACCACCGCTTTGGCGAAGGGGCACAAGTTCAAGCCCACCACAGCTTCTAACAGCCACTTTTGCGTGTCTTCGATGACGGTGCGTTCTTGGTCTGGGGTCCATGTGTCAGTCATGTTTTTCTTTCTTGTGCAATGCACGGCCAATCAAGTGCGCCAACACCGCGCCCGCCAAGCTGAGTGTGGCAGTGACAGCCCACGTCCACTGCCAACCGCCTGCGCTGGCTGCTACCCATGCCACCAAGGGCGGGCCTGCAAACTGGCCCAGCGCTGAAAGCTGCTGCATGTAGCCCACGGTGGTGGACACCGTGCCTTCGCTGGGGGCCAAACGCAAAGCGCATGAAAACAAAGTGCCGGGAATCAAACCACCCACGGCCGAGAACATCACCACACACGCAAAGCGCAACGAGGTGGGCAAGCCTTCACCCTGCCAAGTGGCATAAGCGCCGACAGCGCCCAAGGTCATGCAAGCAAAGCCGATGGACAGCAAACGCTGCGCAGGCCAACCGCGTTGCAGCAAACGGCCCGACATGATGTTGCCGCTCACATTGGCCAGCGCCACGCAAGCCGACAACACACCCGCCGTACCTGCGGCCAAACCCAGCTCGGCATAGACCGTGGGCAAGAAGCCCACCACGGCCAACCACTGCGAGGAGTACACCGCAAACGTGAGCGCCACCAACCAAGGGCCGGGGCTTTGAAGGGTGAGCGCCAAGCGTTTTGGCCATGCGTCGTTAGCGGCGTTGTGTGTGGGTGCGGGCGGCTGCACATCGGGCACGCACAACCACACGGCCACCCAAGCGAATGCGGCCACAACACCCAACAGCCACCACCACGCAGACCAGTTCAAACCTGCAATGACCCAAGGCCCCAACAGCAGCGCCAGCGCACTGCCCGTGGGCATGTACGTGCCCCACCAGCCCATGCGACCGCTGAGCTGCGATGCATCCACCGTGCGACGAATGAGCGCAGGCGCAGGCATGACGACCAACAAAAAGCCCAAGCCTTCTAAAGCGCGCAAGACCAACAAGCCACTGGCATCGGCCACAAAACCACCGCTGATGCTGGCGACTGACAAAAGCGCCAAGCCCACCAACATGCTGCGGCGCAAACCCAAACTGTCAGCACTCAAACCGACTGCAAGGCCAAGCGTCATGCTGGCCACTTGCACAGCAGACAACAAGAAACCCGCTTGCACCAAGGTGATGCCCAGTGCGTCTTGCAGCACAGGCAGCGCGGGCGGCAGCTTGCCCACATGCAGCGCAGCACACACGCCTGCAAACACGATGACCCACGAGGGGTGGATGCCAAAGCGGTGTTTGCTCATGTTGCGCAAATGCAGCTAGGTTTATGCCGTCAAGCGTGCGTGCTCACGCGTGGCGAAACGGTCGGTCATACCAGACAAATAGTCAGCCACGGCACGCGGCACATCGCTGCGCTGGGCGTAGGCGGCGGGCATTTCTTGGGGCTTGGCCAAGTAGACATTGAACAGGTCTTTCACCACGGCGCGCGCGCCATCGGTGGTTTGCATGACCTGCGGGTGACGGTACAAATTGCGAAACAAAAACGACTTGAGGGCTTTCGACTCTTCGTACATCGCTGCGCTGAACTGCACGAGTGCCGGGCACTGACGCGCTTCGTCTGCGGTGGCGGGGGCGTGCTGCTGCAGGGCCGTGCGTGTGGCGTTGATCACGTCGTACACCTGGTCGCTCAACATGCGGCGAATGGTTTCGTACAACACGCGGCGGCCTTGAAGCTGTGGGTACTCAGCCAAGGTTTGCGCGTGATAGCGGGCAAACAATGACACGTCTTGCATTTGTTCGAGCGTGAGCAAACCAGAGCGCACACCATCGTCAATGTCGTGCGCGTTGTAGGCAATGGCGTCGGCCAAGTTGCACAGCTGCGCTTCTAGGCTTGGCTGTGTGCCGTTCAAGAAACGAGCGGCAATGCCGTTGGGCTCTTGCGCGTTGATGAGTTCTGCGTTGCGACGGGCGCAATGTTTCAAGATGCCTTCACGTGTTTCAAAGCTCAGGTTGAGGCCATTGAATGCGGGGTAACGTTCTTCCAGTTCATCCACCACGCGCAGGCTTTGCAGGTTGTGCTCGAAGCCGCCGTAGGGGGCCATGCATTCGTTCAGCGCATCTTGACCTGCGTGGCCGAAAGGCGTGTGGCCCAGGTCGTGTGCCAAGGCGATGGCTTCAACCAAGTCTTCGTTCAAGTTCAACGCGCGGGCGATGGAGCGGCCCAACTGCGCCACCTCCAACGAGTGCGTCATGCGCGTGCGAAACAAATCGCCTTCGTGGTTCAAGAAGACTTGGGTTTTGTAGACCAAGCGTCTGAACGCGGTGGAGTGAACGATGCGGTCGCGGTCGCGTTGGTGCGGGTTGCGAAAGCTGGGGGCGTGCGCGGGGGCTTCAGGCTCTTGGTATCTGCGGCCACGGGATAGTTCGGGTTGGCAGGCGTAGGGGGCGAGTGGGGTCATTTCTTTTGTTGTCTGTGCTCGCTGGCGATATGGGGGATGTGCCGCTTCTTCATGCTGGTCCAGAAATCATCAGCGGCACATCCCCCATACCACCACACTGCGTCGGGGCGTTGTTGCACTCGCCCCGTTTTTTGCATTGCCTCTTGCGGCTTATTTTTCACAGCAATCGTCGATGACTTGGGCCACCAAGGCATCGGGTGCGCCGCGTACGATGGCGGTGCCGGGTTGGTCGATAAGGACGAATTTGATTTCACCGGCTTCGGTTTTTTTGTCCACGCGCATGTGGTGCAAGTATTCGTCTGCACCAAGTTTGGGGCCCACGATGGGCAAGCCCGCGCGCTCGATGAGGGCAGTGAAGCGCGAGACAAACGCCTCGTCCACCAAACCCAAACGTTGCGAGAGATGCGAGGCCATGACCATGCCGCAACCCACGGCTTCGCCGTGCAGCCATTCGCCAAAGCCCAAGCCGGCTTCGATGGCGTGGCCAAAGGTGTGGCCAAAATTGAGGATGGCACGGATACCGCCTTCGCGTTCGTCTTGGCCGACCACCCAGGCTTTGATTTCGCAGCTGCGCTTCACAGCATGTGCCAACGCTTTGGGGTCACGCGCCAAGAGTGCGTCGAGATTGGCGTCAATCCAATCTAAAAATTGCATGTCGGCGATGGGGCCGTATTTGATGACTTCGGCCAAGCCCGCGCTCATCTCGCGCTGGGGCAAGGTTTGCAAAGTGTCGAGGTCGCACACCACGCGTTGCGGCTGGTAGAACGCGCCAATCATGTTTTTGCCAATGGGGTGGTTGATCGCCGTTTTGCCGCCTACCGATGAATCGACCTGCGCCAGCAAGGTCGTGGGCACTTGCACAAAAGGCACGCCACGCATGTAGCACGCGGCGGCAAAGCCGGTCATGTCGCCCACCACGCCGCCGCCCAAGGCGAACAGCACAGTTTTGCGGTCGGCACCTTTGCCCAGCAATGTGTCAAAAATCAGGTTGAGGGTCTGCCAGTCTTTGTGGCTCTCACCGTCAGGCAGGGCCACGGTGTGGACATGTTTGTAGAGCGGCGCGAGAGCTGCTTGCAAACGCTCAGCGTAAATCGGGCCCACCGTATCGTTGGTGACGATGAGGGCTGCCGAGGCTTTGGGCAAATCGGCCCATGTGCTAGCCGCGGTGAGCAACTGCTCGCCAATCAAGATGCTGTAACTACGGTCGCCCAAATCAATGGCAACGCGTTCGATGTGTGGTGTGTTCGACATGGGTCAGATTCGGTGTGGGGGCGACACGCGTGGGCGGTCAGCCGGCGCAGGTGGCGAGACGGGTTTGATGTGCCCAGCCAATTCGAGCTGCGCCACGATCATGTTGACCAAGGTGGCCACATTGGGGCGACCGGTTTCGATGACGTAGTGTGCGGTTTCGCGATACAGCGGGTCACGCACTTCGAGCAGTTCGCGCAAGCGCGCTTGCGGATCGGCCACTTGCAACAAGGGACGGTTTTGGTCGTTGCGCAAACGGCGAAACACCTCTTCGGGGCTGGAGCGCAAATAAAACACGTGGCCGTGTTGGCGCAAGCGTTCGCGGTTGATAGGACGCAACACCGAACCACCGCCCGTAGACAACACGCCATGGTGGTTGTGACACAAGTCGGCAAGCACTTCAGATTCGAGGTCGCGAAAGCGGTCTTCCCCTTCGCGTTCGAAATATTCGCGCACCGAGCAACCCAAGCGGTGCTCAATCGCGTGATCCGAATCCACAAAGGGGAGGTGAAGTCGTCGAGCGAGTTGACGCCCAACGGTCGTTTTGCCGGAACCCGGCAGACCCACCAAAACCAACAACATATGCTTTCTTAACGTGCAACGGCACTGTGATCGAGCATTTTAGGCGTTATGAAGACCAGCAATTCTTGCTTGGCTTGGGCGATGCGGCGGTTTTTGAACAAATAACCCAGCACGGGGATATCGCCCAAGAGCGGAACTTTGTACTCATCCTCTTGCTCACTGGTCTCGTAAATGCCGCCAATCATGACCGTGCCGCCGTTTTCCACCAGCACTTGGGTCTTGATGTGCTTGGTGTCAATCGCAAAACCAGCAGGGGTGATTTGACCCACGTTGTCTTTGGAAATATCAAGCTCCAACACGATGCCCCCTTCGGGCGTGATTTGCGGCGTGACTTCGAGCTTGAGGTTGGCTTTGCGAAAGGCCAAGGTTGAGGCCCCGCTGGCGGCCGCTACTTGGTAGGGCAACTCAGTGCCCTGTTCAATCACCGCCTTGACTTGGTCCGCCGTGACCACGCGCGGGCTAGACACCACCTTGCCTTTGCCATCGGCTTCGAGCGCGGACAGTTCAAGGTTGAGAAAACGGTTCTTGGCCGAGTTGAAGATGGACACGGCAAAGCTGGCAGAGGCAAAGCCATTGAGGCTGGCCGCGGGCAAGTTGACGAATTGACCCGAGGTGTCCAGCGCTTTATTGGCGATGTTGAAACTGGTGCCTTGTTGCGCGGTGGGGTTGGCATTGGCCATCACGTTGGTGTTGGTCGGCCCCCACACCGTTTGCGTGCCACCTTGCCCCATACCGCCCAAGCGCACACCGAGGGTTTGGCCAAAGGTATCGCTGGCTTGCACGATGCGCGCTTCGATCATCACTTGGCGCAAGGGAATATCTATCTTGGCAATCATGTGCGCCACTTGATCGAGTCGCTCGGCAATGTCGGTGACAAACAGTTGGTTGGTACGCGCCTCAGCCATGGCACTGCCGCGTGTGCTGAGGATGCGCGAGCCGCCGCCCATAGATGAAAGGCTGAACGGTGTAGCGCTTGCTGGGGATGAGTAACCAATACCCCCACTGCTCATGCCGCCCAAGCCACCGAACCCGCCGTAACCAGACCCTGCGCCATAAGCCCCCATCGCAGGCAACACCGTGCCACCTTGGATCTGCGTGAGCACATCCACGGCTTTGGCGTAGTTCAGCGCGAAGCCGCGGGTTTGCATGGGCTCTAGGTTTTGCGCAGCCAATTTGCTCTCGTATTCGAGCTTTTCACGCGCAGCCACTTCGGCACGCGGCGCCACCCAAATGACGTTGCCTTGTCGGCGCACGCTCAGACCTTTGGCTTGGGCCATGATGTCCAACACTTGGTCCCACGGCACTTTGTGCAACTTGAGGGTGAGCGCACCCGTGACACTGTCCGACGTGATGACGTTGAGCCCCGTGAAATCCGCCACGATTTGCAAGGCGGTGCGCACTTCGATGTTTTGAAAGTTCATCGACATGGGCGTCCCGCTGAAAGCCGGTTTGGTTTCTTCGCTGTGCAACGGTGACAGGCCTGACAAGCACAGCACCACGACACAGAACCAGCTTGCGCGACGCGCGAATCGTTGCCAAGGATGTGTCATGGTGCAGCCTCATGCAAAGGCAAACGCAGCTCACGGGTTTGCCATTCGCCTGTGGGCATCAATGCCAACTCTTGCACCACCAGCTGATCGGGTTGAACGGCCAGCACTTTGCCAAAGTTTTGGCCCAAATGGCTGCCCACACGCACACGGTGCACACCCGCCATAGGGCTGTCTTTATGCGTGCCTGCAGAGGGCAGCACTTTGACCAAAGCCTCCACCTCCCCCTTGGATGCAATTTGCCCTACGTATTGCAATCGCTCGCGCGGGAAAGCCTCAAGCGCATCACGCGGACGCAACAGCTCTGGCGCGACCCAACGGACGTAACTGGGGTGTTGCTGGGCATGGGTGCGTTGCGCATGCACCCACCCCGTGGAACTGAAGGGGTCTGCTGCGGATGTCGCCCCCGCTGAATGGGCACTGGCCAGCTCGAATGTGGCGTCCGTCGCGGTGAGCTGCGGCACCACCGCTAACACATGCGCAGAAATGCCACCACGCGGATCCGCTGTGAGCTCCAACGATGACACCGTCACGCCTGGCGCAGCGATGGGCCATTGCGCCAGCCAATTCAGCCAGCTCTCCCATGCGCCATGGACCTTCACATGCACAGGCAACTCTTGGAGATGTAGCGCATCCAACGCGGTGCCGTGTCGCGGTTTATCTAAACCGAACTGAGCCAATTGCAGTCCTTGCGCCTGAGCCAATTGCGCCAGCACCGCAGCATCAGCGAACGACAGAGGCGGTTGGTTTTGCTGTTGCATCAATTGCGCGGTTTGCACGCGCAAGGCTTGGGTGGTTTCTTGTTGCGTCAGCAATTGGTCCTGCGCTTCAAGCGCCTCATCCCGAACCTGCCAGCTGTATCGCAGCCAAGGACTGAGCAACAGCACCCCTAGCAAACCTGCCCCCACAAACGAAACCATTTGACACGCTCGGGGCAAGCGCCAAGGTTGGCGCCAATCCTGCTGCAGCAAGGACCTAGTCAACCACGTCATCACACCCCCACTTTCAAATCAGCTTCGATGCGAAATTGCCAAACGGGCAAGCCCGTGGCAGAGACAGCTGGCATGACTTGCAACTGCGGCAACTCCGGCGCTTGCGCCCAAATATCAAGAGCCTTGAGCTGCGTCACCAGCTTTTGCGCATGGGCGGCCGACAAAGCTTCGCCGTGCACCGTCCAGCGTGCGCCTTGCTGTTTGACACGACTCACCCACACACCCTGCGCGGCTTGGCTGAGCACTCGGCTCAATTGCAAGCTTTGCGACTGCAAGACATGGCGAGCTTGGAGCCAACGGGCTTGCTCGGTGCGACGGTCGTGCAAGGCTTGGGCTTGCTGGTGCGCTTTTTGAACGTCAGCCAAGTCGCGCACAGACGCGACCACATCGCTCACATGCGGCTGCTTGCTGTCAGCCGCAGACGCCATGACCATGGCAAAGCCCGCCGCCAAAAACGCTCCGCCCGTGATCCACATACCCACGCCCAACAGCCATGCGCGACGCAACGCATGATGTGTGTCTTCGCGGTGCGGCAAAAAATTGGTGCCTTCACCATGCCAAGCGCGCAACGCCAAACCAAACGCTGCCTCGCACTGCAAGGCCAAAGTTACATGTGCTTGGGGCAAGGTGCCCCAAGCATCGCTTCTTTCGGTGCGATGTGCCGCGTCTTGACGGGGCTCGACCACCACAGCTTTCACACCTGCAAGTTGGGCCACCCGTTGCAACACTTCCACCCGTGGGCGTGACACGGCTTGCACCCAATAGCGTTGCTCACCTGCGGGTGCAGGCTCGGTGTCGATGCGGTAGTCGATGCACACCTCGGTCACGTCATCGGGCTGCAAAGACTGCACCTCGGCCTGCAATTGAAACGCCACATCGTCTGGCGACAGGCCTGCGGTCAGCGTGACGAGGTGGTTAGACACACAAGCACTGTCTAAACCCATGTAAGCCATGTGGGGGCGATAGTCGCTGGCCTGCAAATACGTTCGCAACCATTGGCCCAACTCAACCGCCTGCAACACCTCGCCCTGTGCCACCCATCCCTTAGGGAGCACCAAGCATTCCGCACAACACACGGTATCGGGTCGAGCAGGCGACCCATTGAGCACCACCAAACTGCACACCTCAGGGCCTACATCGAGCCCCATCACGCTGAGGCGACGCGAACGCCAGAGAGGCCACCATGAGGTCCATCGCATGAAGCACATCCTTTTGACAAGGGTTGAAATACTTGGCATTTCAACGCGTTGACAAACGGCTGCGGAGGTGTTTGACTCGCGACTTTTGTGACGAAAGCGTGTTTTTATAATCCTTACCACTTATGGCGACACACCACACCCCTGAAGGTTCGAAAGAACACGCAACTGCGCACGCAGCCCCCCGTTCCATGGCGAGCCGGCTTTTGCTGTGGTCCCTAGGTCTTGCGGCTGCCGGCATGCTGGTGGTGGGCCTGTTGGTCGCTGTGGCATTGGCGATGGCCTACCCCCAATTGCCCGACATCTCCGACCTGGCAGATTACCGCCCCAAACTTTCGATGCGGGTGTATTCCGTGGAAGGCACGCAGATTGGTGAATTTGGCGAAGAGCGCCGCAACCTCACGCCCTTCAAAGACATCCCCAAAGTGATGAAAGACGCGGTGTTGGCCATTGAAGATGCACGTTTTTACCAACACGGCGGCGTGGACTACATCGGTTTGTTGCGCGCCAGCTTGGCCAACTTAGGCCGTGCCAAAAGCCAAGGGGCATCCACCATCACCATGCAGGTGGCGCGCAATGTGTACCTGTCGTCTGAAAAAACCTTCACCCGCAAAATTTATGAAATCTTGCTGACCAGCAAGCTTGAGCACATGCTCAGCAAAGATCAGATTTTTGAAATCTATCTGAACCAAATTTATTTGGGCAACCGTGCTTACGGCTTTGCCGCAGCATCTGAGGCGTACTTTGGCAAGCCCTTGAAAAACATCAGCATCGCCGAAGCCGCCATGTTGGCCGGCCTACCCAAAGCCCCATCGGCGTACAACCCCATCGTCAACCCCAAGCGCGCGCGCGCGCGCCAGCTCTACATCATTGAGCGCATGGAAGAAAACGGCTTCATCACCAAAGAACAAGCCGTGGCCGCTAAGCAAGAAGAGTTGCACATCCGAACCGCCATGAGCAGCCTCAACACGCACGCCGACTACGTGGCTGAAATGGCCCGTCAGTTAATGTTTGCGCAGTACGGTCCTGAGATCTACACACGTGGCTTGAACGTGTACACCACCATCCGAGCCAGTGACCAGCAGGCAGCGTACTTTGCACTGCGTCGCGGCATCATGGACTTTGAACGCCGTCAACACTACCGCGGTCCAGAGCGCTTCATCAACTTGCCAGAAAAAGCGGCCGAGCTGGAAGACGCGATTGATGACGCTTTGATTGAGCAAGGCGACAAAGGCGACTTGTTGGCGGCGGTGGTGCTGGAAGCCACGCCCAAAAAAGTCCGCGTGATGCGCCAGAACAGCGAGGTGATCGAGGTCACCGGCGAGGGTCTGCAACCCGTGCAATCGGGCTTGTCTGACAAAGCCGCACCCAACATCAAGCTGCGCCCGGGCGCGTTGGTGCGCATCACCAAAACAGCCAAAGGCGGCTGGGAAATCACACAACTGCCCGAAGTGGAAGGCGCGTTTGTGTCAATTGACCCACGCGATGGAGCCATTCACGCACTGGTGGGTGGCTTTGACTTCAACAAAAACAAGTTCAACCATGTGACCCAAGCGTGGCGCCAACCTGGCTCAAGCTTCAAGCCTTTCATTTATTCCGCTGCACTGGAAAAGGGCTTCACGCCCATGACCGTGGTGAACGATGCACCGCTGTTCTTTGATGCCAGCGTGACCGGTGGCCAACCGTGGGAACCGAAAAACTACGACGGCACGTTTGAAGGCCCAATGACCTTGCGCAAAGGTTTAGCCAAATCGAAAAACATGATTTCGATTCGCGTGCTGCAAGCCGTGGGCGCACAAAACGCGCAAGACTGGATTGCCCAGTTTGGCTTTGACGCAGAAAAACACCCCCCTTACCTGACCATGGCACTGGGCGCTGGCTCAGTCACCCCCATGCAAATGGCGGCGGGCTATTCGGTGTTTGCCAACGGCGGCTACCGCGTGAACCCCTTCCTCATCACCAAGGTGACTGACCAAATGGGCAAGACCTTGTCTGAGTTCACCCCTTCAGCTCCAGATGAATCAGCCCGCGCCATCGATGCCCGTAATGCGTTTGTGATGACCAGCTTGCTGCAAGAAGTCACCCGCTCAGGCACGGCTGCACGCGCACAAGCGACCTTGAAGCGCAACGACATTTACGGCAAAACCGGCACGACCAACGATTCGATGGATGCGTGGTTTGCGGGCTACCACCCCACACTCACAGCGGTCACTTGGATTGGTTACGACACCCCGCGCAAACTGGGCGACCGCGAAACCGGTGGCGGCTTGAGCTTGCCGGTGTGGATCAGCTACATGCAACACGCTTTGCAAAATGTGCCGATTGCCGAACCGGTGCCCCCCGCAGGCTTGAGTCATGAAAGTGGCGATTGGGCCTATGCCGAGTACAGCAGAGGCGGTGGCGTGAGTAGCCTAGGCATGGACAGCCGTGCAGGCAACAGCAGCGAACAACTACCTGCGAACGACGAGAAGAAAAAGATTCTCGATTTGTTCAAGAACTAAAAACAAGGGCGCTGATAGCGCCCTTGTTTTTTGTCGAACAGTTGCGTTATGCGTGGAAGGTGAGTGCCAGCCCCGTTTGGGTGCTGGCGTCTTTGCTTAAGCGCGCAAAGAATTCGCCTTGGCCTTTGGTGTCGGCCCATTGCTGACCATCGAACTTGAAGTGATAGCCGCCTGAACGCGCCGCCAACCACACCTCATGCAGCGGTTTTTGCAAGTTGATGATGATTTGACTTTTGTTCTCAAACGTCAGCGTGATCATGCCGCCCACGCGCTGGTTGTCGATATCGGCCTCGCCCTCATCGTTGATGCGGTCACAAGCCAATTCAACGGCTTTGAGCAGAAGTTCTGCGCGGTCTAAGAATTCGAGATCGGTCATTACAATTTGCGCCATGGGTATTGAACAAAAGATTCTAGTCACGGGCGCAAGCCTACGTGTGGGTGTGGTCTCTGCGCTGTGCGTGACCGCAGTGCTAACAGCCTGCGGCCAAAAAGGCGCGCTTTACATGCCCAACGACCCTGAATTTCAGCAACGCGCCAAACTGCCCGAGATTGTGCGCCGCCAACTACCGGGCAACACCACCGCCACCTCTGTCACACCTCCCGCCAGCGCTGCCTCAGCTGCGACTGGCCGTTAATTTTTCAAGAGCCATTTGATGACACACACCACGCTTGCCGGTGCGCCTTTTGTGGCCACACAGAACAACGATTTGTATTTGGAAGGCGTCAAACTCGCCGACCTCGCACACGCACACGGCACACCCTTGTTTGTGTATTCCAAAGCCGCCATGCTCAGCGCCCTCGCCGCTTACCAACGCGGCTTTGCTGGTCGCAACGCGCGTATTTGCTACGCCATGAAAGCCAACTCGTCACTGGCTGTGCTGCAAGTGTTTGCACAAGCAGGCTGCGGTTTCGACATCGTGTCGGGCGGTGAACTCGACCGCGTGATTGCCGCAGGCGGCGACGTTTCAAAAGTGATCTTCTCTGGCGTAGGCAAGACACGCGCCGAAATGCGCAAAGCCTTAGAAGCTGGCATTGCGTGCTTCAACGTCGAGAGCGAAGCTGAGTTGGAAGTGCTGAGCGAGGTCGCACAGAGCATGGGCAAACGCGCGCCCATCAGCATTCGCGTCAACCCCAATGTGGACGCCAAAACCCATCCCTACATTTCTACGGGCCTCAAAGGCAATAAGTTCGGCGTGGCACACGAACGCGCCCTCGCCACCTACCAACGCGCCGCCAGCTTGCCTGGGCTTCAAGTCACAGGCATTGACTGCCACATTGGCTCACAAATCACAGAGTCCACGCCCTACCTTGATGCCATGGATCGCGTGCTCGACTTGGTGCAAGCCATTGAGGCCGCCGGCATTGCCATTCACCACATCGACTTTGGCGGTGGTTTGGGCATCAACTACAACGGCGACACACCACCAGCTGCTGATGCGTTGTGGGCACAACTGTTGGCCAAGCTCGATGCACGCGGCTACGGCCAGCGCCAGCTGATGATCGAACCCGGCCGCTCACTCGTGGGCAACGCGGGCGTGTGTTTGACTGAGGTGTTGTATCTGAAGCCCGGCGAACAAAAGAACTTTTGCATCGTCGACGCCGCGATGAACGATTTGCCCCGCCCTGCGATGTACGAAGCCTTCCACCAAATCGTGTCCGTGTCGGTGCGTGCGGGAGAGGCGGTGACGTATGACGTGGTGGGCCCCGTGTGCGAAAGCGGCGACTGGTTGGGCCGTGACCGTCAACTGACCGTGCAGTCGGGTGATTTGCTGGCCGTGTTGTCCACGGGGGCGTATTGCATGGCAATGTCTAGCAACTACAACACACGTGGGCGTGCGGCTGAAATCTTGGTGGACGGCACCCAAGCGCATGTGATTCGTCGTCGTGAGACGGTGGCGGACCAGATGGCTTGCGAGTCTTTGGTTCGTTAAGTTTTTGTTTTCGTGCTGGCCACGAGCCTACGAAGCCGAAAGAGCAACAGCACTCCAAGCACCGAGGCATACACAAACACCTCAGCAAAATTGTTCTTGCCCGCTCGCATCCAAAAGAAGTGCAACACCGCCAACACCGCCACGATGTACACAAGGCGATGCAACCACTGCCAACGCTTTGCGCCTAACCACCGAATGGCTCGGTTGAACGAGGTCAGCGCCAAAGGCGTGAGCAACACAAACGCACTGAACCCGACCAAGATAAACGGACGCTTGGCGATATCTGCCGCAATTTCCACCCACTCAAACCCCATGTCCAACCAGCTGTAACACAGCAAATGCAACACCACATAAAAGTAGGTGAACAAGCCAAACAGGCGCCGCAGTTTGACCAACTCGGGCAAGCCACACATCACCCGCAACGGGGTGACAGCTAAGGTGATGCACAGCAAACGCAGCGTCCAATCGCCAGTGGCGCGAATCAAATATTCAGCGGGGTTGGCGCCCAAGGCGTTGTTAGCAGCACCCCATACCAGCCATACGAATGGAAAAAAGCAAAGCAACCACGCCACAGGTTTGGCACTGCGATGCTGCAGGGCTTTGTGTAAGGCAGCTTTCACATCAATACAGTTTGCTCAGGTCCATGCCTGCGTAGAGCTGGCCCACTTGAGCCTCGTAGCCGTTGAACATCAAGGTCTTGCGCTTTTTTGCAAACAAGCCGTCTTCGCCAATGCGGCGTTCTGTGGCTTGGCTCCAGCGGGGATGGTTCACATTGGGGTTTACGTTGGAATAAAACCCATACTCTTGCGGTGCTGAACGCCCCCATGAGTTGATGGGTTGCTTGTCGACAAAACGAATTTTCACCAAGCTCTTGGCGCTCTTGAAACCATATTTCCAAGGCACCACCAAGCGCACAGGTGCACCGTTTTGATTGGGCAACACCTCACCGTACATGCCAAAGCTCAACAGCGTGAGCGGGTGCATAGCCTCGTCCATGCGCAAGCCTTCAACATAGGGCCAATCGAGCACGTGCGATCGCACGCCGGGCATGGTTTTGGGGTCGGCTTGGGTGATGAACTCAACATACTTGGCGCTGCCCAAAGGCTCCACGCGTTTGATGAGTTCGGCCAGCGAATACCCCACCCAAGGAATCACCATCGACCACCCTTCGACGCAGCGCAAGCGGTAAATACGCTCTTCCATAGGGCTGAGTTTGAGCAAGGCGTCCAAGTCAAAGCGGCCAGGTTTTTTCACAAGGCCTTCAACCTCGACCGTCCACGGCTTGGTTTGCAAGGTGTGCGCGTATTTGGCGGGGTCTAATTTGTCAGTGCCGAATTCGTAGAAATTGTTGTAACTGCTGGCGTCGGCGTAGGTGGTGATTTTTTCCATGGTGTTGGCGCCACTCACGCGACTCACAGCCCCCGTCAACGGGGCCAACTTACCGGGTCGCATCACGACTTCGCTGGGTGTTTGTGCAAACGCCTCTCGCGAGGCCCATGCGGCCATCGACACGCCAGCGGCGCCTGCAGCCACTTGTTTGAGCCAGTCTCGACGTTGGGTGTACACCGCCTGTGGCGTGATTTCGCTGCTCAAGGCATGCACAAAACCTGAGTCAGAACTTTTTGAAAATTGATTGAAGCGCACGAGAACTTCCTTTGACTGAACAGTTTTCGCATTGTGAGGCAAAGTCAATCCTCTCTTACGACATGCGCAGAAAGACCTTCACGCCAAAAACAAAAAAGCTGGCACTTGGCCAGCTTTTTTGGGGAGAGTTAAAACTCTGAATTAACGCAAACCAGCAATGTAGTCAGCCACCGCTTTGATTTCACGGTCGTTCAACTTGGCAGCCACACCACTCATTTGAGCGCTGTTGCCACGGCCCACGTTTTGTGGCCCTGTGCCTCGGGTACCGTGTTCACGGAAAGCAGTCAACTGAGCGATGGTGTAGTCGGCGTGTTGGCCAGCCAAGCGTGGGTATTGAGCTGGGATACCAGCGCCTGTTGGGTTGTGGCAACCTGCACAAGCAGCGATTTGACGATCGGCCACGCCACCGCGGTAGATGCGCTCACCCAAAACAACCATGTCTTTTTCTTTGGCGAAGTTAGGTGCAGATGTTTTAGAACCCACCCAAGCCGCTACGTTTTTCATGTCGGCATCCGACAGGCCTGCAGCCATGCCGCTCATGATGGCGTTGGCGCGTTTGCCAGATTTGAACTCTTGCAATTGCTTGACCACATAGTCTGGATGCTGTTGCGCCAGCTTAGGGTAAGCAGGTGTGCCGGAGTTGCCGTCGGCACCGTGGCAAGCGGCACAAACAGCGGTGTAAGTGGCTTCACCTTTGGCCAAATCGGCCTTAGCAGCAGGGGCTGCAGGCTCAGCGGCATTAGAAAGGGCGGGGGCTACCAAGGCAGCAGCAATCAGCAAAGAGGCAATCAGCTTCATAAGTGTTCTTTGGTTAAGGGGTCTCAAAGACGTCGAAAAACTGGGGTGATTCTACAATGCCGCATGAACCAGCCAGACCCACACGACACCCCCGCCCAAAATGACACGCCCGAGGTGCCCGAAATCGCGGTCCTGAACGCTGAGTTTGAGGCCCAACGCGATGCAGACCGCGCCGCGGCCAAAGCCGCTTTCGAGCTGTTGAACCCCAAAGACCAAGCCAAATACGCCATGGGCTGGTTGCACACCGCGCGCTTCTTGACCACCGCAGCTCAGTTGCACCACCTGCCCACCTACGACCTGCCAGAAATTGCGTTTGTGGGCCGCTCGAATGCAGGCAAATCGACCTGCATCAACGTCTTGACTCAACAAAAACGTTTGGCCTACGCCTCCAAAACGCCCGGTCGCACACAACACATCAACTTGTTTGCCATGGGCCGCCAAGGCAAAACCGATGCCGTTCTGGCTGACTTGCCCGGCTACGGCTATGCCGCTGTGCCCAAGCAAGACAAGATTCGCTGGCAACAAGTGATGGCCAACTATTTGCTCACCCGCCCCAACCTGCGCGCGGTGGTGCTGATGTGTGATCCACGCCACGGCTTGACCGAGCTGGATGAAATTTTGTTGGACGTGATTCGCCCACGCGTGGAAGAGGGTTTGAAGTTTTTGGTCTTGCTCACCAAGGCTGACAAGCTCAATAAAACCGATGGTGCAAAGGCGCTGCAAATCACCAAACTGCAAGCGGGCGGCGGTGAAGTGCGTTTGTTCTCAGCCCTGAAGAAACAAGGCGTGGACGAAGTGGCCACCACCCTGTACCAGTGGATGCACCCCTAAATCAATAAAGTTCAGGCGCGCCCGGTGGGCGTGTCTTGAAACGCTTGTGCACCCAAAAGTATTGGGCTGGCATGGTGTTGATGAACACCTCCAAGCGTTGGTTCATCGTGGCTGTATCGGCCTCGGCATCCTCTGTGGGAAAGTCATTCCACGCCGGATGCACCACCACCTCGTAGCCCGCATCCGTCATGCGCGTGATGACCGGCACCACGCGCGCGCGCCCCAATTTGGCAAAGCGTGAAAGCGATGGCACGGTGGCCGCTGGCTCGCCATAGAACGGCACAAAGATGGACTCGCTCGGGCCAAAGTTCATATCGGGTAACAAATACAGCAGCTCATGTTGGCGCAAGGCGCTGACGATGGGCTTGACACCATCTTCGCGGCGAAACAAACGCACCTGGCCAAAGCGTTGACGCCCTTTGGCCACCCACGCATCGACCGCCGCATTCGACTGTGGTGTGAAGATGGTGGTGAAGCGCAAAGGCAGCTTGAGGGTGAGCGCCGTCCACCCCACATCCAAGCCCATGAAATGCGGCGCGAACAACACCGTGGGCGTGGCCTCCGACAAAGCGGCCACCTCACCCGACAACTGCACACGCGATTGGATGCAAGCGGCACTGCGGTGCCACAGCCAACTGCGGTCTAACCAAGCCTGTGCGAAATACACAAAAGTTTGACGCGCCCATGCGTCGCGTTCGGCATCACTCAAATGCGGAAAACACACACGTAAATTGGTTTGCACCACGCGGCGGCGAGAAGGGATTGCCAGCAACAACAAAACACCTAGGCCCGTACCCAAAGCACGTAACCACGACAAAGGCAAATAGCCCAAGCCACGCAAAACCAACAGACCCAACTTGCTGAACATCAGTTAGCCCTCTGCGCGCGGTTGTTTGTCACGCGCGTAGCCCCACAGGTATTGACCAGGGGCATCCAACACCATGTGTTCCACACCGCGGTTGACTGCAGCAGCAGCCACCTCGGGCGATACGTTGGTGTCTTTCATTTCGGGGGCATCAAAGGGCCGCATGTGCATACAAAAACCTTGACCAGGAGGCAAGCGTTCGCACCACGTCATGATGACTTGCGCGCCCGTTTGTTGAGCCAACTTGGCCAGCAAAGTCATGGTGTACACATCACGCCCAAAAAACGGCGCCCACACGCCTTGGCCTAAAGGTGGCACTTGGTCGGGCAAGATGGCCGTGTAGCCCCCGTTGCGCAAGGTACGAATGAGGGTGCGCACGCCCGCCAGCGATGTGGGTGCGGAATCTAAAAAGGGGCGCGTACGCGCATTGGCCACCAAAGGCTCCAGCCACGCTTTGCGAGCAGGGCGAAACAGCGCCACCATCGGGCCGTAGGTGGGGCCAAATTTTTCGGCAATCGCTTGTGCGCCAATCTCCCACGCGCCTAGGTGTGGCGACATGATGATGGCGCCCTTGCCCGCTTGCATGGCGGCTTCAAAGTGTTCGGCGCCGTCCCATTTCACCAAGCCGTCCAGCTTGGCGCTGTGCGGACGCATCCACACCCAAGGCAACTCCGCCACCATCGCACCAATCGCGGCGACAGCAGGGCGCGCATCACGCCATGCCACACCTGCCGCGTGAACATTGGCTTTGAAGTTGCGGCGATAGCTAGGCGACAACCACCACACCAACCACCCGAGCACAGCGCCCAATCGCTGCATCAAAGGCAGAGGCATGCGTGCAAGGAAGTGAAAAATGCGCGTGGTGAGAGACATGTACTTTTTAATGACTTTGATAAATCCATTAGAATTGCGATTGTCGCCGAGTTAAAGAACTACTTGCAGGGCGACGACACACCACGGTGTGAGAGTGAGGGCAAAGCCCGCACAACTGCTAAAGCGTTCGCTGGGCTCCAAGTTTTCAGGGTCGGCAACGCCGAACAACCCATTGAAAACAAGGAGCTTTTTTCATGTCCAGCAATTACCTCTTCACGTCTGAATCCGTTTCAGAAGGCCACCCAGACAAAGTGGCTGACCAAATTTCAGACGCGATTTTGGATGCCATCTTCGAGCAAGACCCACTCTCACGCGTGGCGGCCGAAACCCTGACCAACACCGGCTTGGTCGTGTTGGCTGGCGAAATCACAACCAACGCGCACGTCGACTACATCGAGGTGGCACGCGACACCATCAAGCGCATCGGCTACGACAACACCGACTACGGCATCGACCACAAAGGTTGCGCCGTGATGGTGTGTTACGACAAGCAATCCAATGACATCGCCCAAGGCGTGGACCGTGCATCTGACGACCACCTCAACATCGGCGCGGGCGACCAAGGCCTGATGTTTGGCTACGCTTGCAGCGAAACGCCAGAGCTGATGCCTGCCCCCATTTACTACGCCCACCGTTTGGTCGAGCGCCAAGCCCAGTTGCGCAAAGATGGCCGATTGCCTTTCTTGCGCCCTGACGCCAAGAGCCAAGTGACCATGCGCTACGTGGACGGCAAGCCGCACAGCATTGACACCGTGGTGTTGTCAACCCAACACAGCCCTGACCAAAGCGAGTCAGCCACGAAGATGAAAGACAGCTTCGTGGAAGCCATCATCGAAGAAATCATCAAGCCCGTGTTACCCAAAGAGTGGTTGCAAGACACCAAGTACTTGATCAACCCCACAGGCCGATTCGTCATCGGCGGCCCACAAGGCGATTGCGGTTTGACAGGCCGCAAGATCATCGTGGACACCTACGGCGGCGCATGCCCGCACGGCGGTGGCGCGTTCTCAGGCAAAGACCCATCAAAAGTGGACCGCTCCGCTGCTTACGCCGCACGCTATGTGGCCAAGAACATCGTGGCCGCTGGTTTGGCGACACAGTGTCAAGTTCAAGTGGCTTACGCGATTGGCGTGGCACGCCCCATGAACATCACGGTAAACACGGCAGGTACTGGCGTGATTTCTGACGACAAGTTGTCAGCCTTGGTGGCCGAGCACTTTGACCTGCGCCCCAAAGGCATCATTCAAATGCTCGACTTGTTGCGCCCCATCTACAGCAAGACTGCGGCTTATGGTCACTTTGGTCGTGAAGAGCCTGAGTTCACTTGGGAAAGAACCGATAAAGCTGCGGCACTTCGTGCAGCAGCCGGTCTGTAAGACCGCCTCGCGAAAGCAAGGTATCGGCTCTTGGGCGAAGCTCATATCGCTTGCGATGTGAGCGGAGACCAGAAGTCGTCTCGAAGGGCTTCTCGTTTTTACGGGAGGCCCTTTTTCTTTGTCCTCGGGGATGCGAGTTGGGGTAGGCAGACGCGGCTTACATCGCTTCGCGACGAATGGCGCCGCATCCACCTACCCCAACCCGCATGTCGTTGTTCGAAAAAGCTCAGGCGCAAAAGGTTTTCGTTTGACTATGCGCGCCAAAAGAAGCTTGGGTGGCGTGCCCCAATAAGGCGCCATTCATCGCGTAGCGATGTAAGCCGTTTGGGGTGCACCACCCAAGCTTCGCCGCAACTAAAAACGCACAAAACTAAGAACGCAACCGCAACGCCAGAAAAATCAAGCATCAGAAGACTGCTGCAACGCCCACATCTGCGCATAACGTCCATTCAACGCCAACAGCTCCGAGTGCGCGCCGCGCTCCACAATGCTCCCTGCATCCAACACCAAAATCTCATGCGCATCCACCACCGTGGACAACCGATGCGCAATCACCAACGTCGTTTTGTTCTGCGCTGCACTTTGCAACTCTGCCTGAATCGCGCGTTCATTGGCGCTGTCCAACGCCGAAGTGGCTTCATCAAAAATCACAATCGGTGGGTTTTTCAGCAAGGTGCGTGCAATCGCCACGCGTTGCTTCTCGCCGCCCGACAACTTCAACCCGCGCTCGCCCACCATCGTGTCGTAGCCCTTGGGCGTGGCAGCAATAAAGTCATGGATGTGTGCCGCTTTGGCGGCGTGCTCCACCTCCGCCTCAGTGGCATCGGTGCGGCCATAGGCAATGTTGTAGCGCACGGTGTCGTTGAACAACACGGTGTCTTGCGGCACGATGCCCATGGCACGGCGCACACTGCCTTGCGTGACGTGTCGAATGTCTTGCCCATCGATCGTGATGGCGCCACTGCCCACGTCGTAAAAGCGAAATAGCAAACGAGCCAATGTAGATTTACCCGAACCCGAAGGTCCAACCACCGCCACCGTTTTGCCCGCAGGAATTTCAAAGCTGATGCCATGCAGGATGGGGCGCGTAGCTTCATAGGCGAACACCACAGACTCAAACCTCACCGTCGGTGGGCCGCTTAACTCAAGCGTTTGAGCGTTCGGCGCATCGGCCACTTCGCGTTCTTTCTCAAGCAAGGTGAACATGCGATCCAAGTCGGTCAGGCTTTGTTTGATCTCGCGGTACAGCACGCCCAAAAAATTCAGCGGGATGTAGAGCTGAATCATGAAGGCGTTAATCATCACCAAGTCACCCAAGGTCATGCGGCCTTCGACCACCCCTTGCGTGGCACGCCACAGCATGCCCACCAAGGCCACCGCGATGATGAGTTGTTGCCCTGTGTTGAGCAACGACAACGAGGTTTGCGCTTTCAAGCGGGCGCGGCGCAAGGCCTCTAAGCTTTTGTCATAGCGCGCGGCTTCGAAGGCTTCGTTGTTGAAGTACTTCACCGTTTCGTAGTTGAGCAGCGAATCCACTGCCTTGGTGTGTGCGGCTGAATCAAACTCGTTGGCTTGTCGACGAAAGTGCGTGCGCCACTCAGTGACTTGAACAGTGAACACGATGTACAGCGCCAGCGCCGCCAACGTGATGCCCGCAAACCAAACATCAAACTTTACCGCCAAGATGCTCAGCACCAAGGCCACTTCAATCAGCGTGGGCACCACGCTGTAGAGTGAATACGAAATGAGTGACTCAATGCCACGCACGCCGCGTTCGATGTCGCGCGTCATGCCGCCCGTTTGGCGCTCCAAATGAAAACGCAAACTCAGGCCATGCAAATGCTGAAAAGTCTCCAGCGCAATCTGGCGCGCCGCACCTTGCGTGGCTTTGGCAAATACCAACTCACGCAACTCGGTGAACGCCGACACGGACAAACGCAGAACGCCGTAGACCAGTAGCAACGACACAGGCACCACGATGACCGCCATCGGGTCATTGGGCTTGAACGACATGGCGTCGATCAACTCTTTGAGCAGCAGTGGCACGCCCACGTTGGCCAACTTGGCGCCCACCATGAAGGTCAACGCAGCCAGCACCCGCCATTTGTATTGCCACAAATACGGGAAGAGGCGCTTTAGGGTTTCGCTGTCGGGACGCTGTTTAACGTGTTGCCCCGTAGGGGCTGAAGAATGGGCGTGATGACGCATGTTGCACAATGCCAAAAAGTAATTCTTCGATTGTGCCTATGTCAACCACCCCAAATCCCCACGCCGAACCACTGCCCACCGACCAAGAACTGGTCTTGAAGGTCATCCCTATGCCCGCCGATTGCAATGCCAATGGCGACATCTTTGGCGGATGGGTCATGGCTCAGGTGGACTTGGCCGGCGCGGTGCTGCCCGCTCGCCATGCGCGTGGACGCTTTGCCACCATTGCGGTGAATGAGTTCATCTTCAAGCATCCCGTCAAAGTGGGCGACATCTTGAGCTTTTTCTCGCGCGTGCAACGCATTGGCAACACGTCTATCACCGTGAAAGTGGAAGTTTTTGCCGAACGCTTCAGCTCGCAAGGCGAATACATGAAAGTGACTGAAGCCACCCTCACCTACGTGGCGATCGACAAAGATGGCAAGCCACGCGCCATTCCCAAAGACTGAACGTTAAGAAACGATGTAGGCACCTGTACCGGTGGACATCAGCGTGCCATCTGGCCCGCGAAACTCCATGCGCGACGTGCCCACTCGCGTGCCCACGCGCAAGGCATGGGCGTGGACGGTGAAGTGCTCACCAATGCCAGGGCGCAAATAGTCCACGCGCAAATCAATCGTGCCCAATTTGGCAAAGCGCTCCAAGCGCTCTGTGGGTGACTCTTTCATGTGCTTGGCGGCCAAGCAGGCCATCACGGCGGCGCTGCCAATGGCATCGAGCACGGCGCTGATGACGCCGCCGTGGATGCGGTTGTAGGCGTAATGCCCCACCAGCTCTGGACGCATGTCAATGCGCGCTACCACCTCTTCAGGCGTGACGCTCACCAGCTTCAAACCCAGCGTGTGGTTGAAGACAATTTTTTCTTCGTAGATTTGACGAAAGCCTTCGAGGTACTCAGGCTCAAACACAACAGGGCTAGCAGATGGTTGCGTCATGTGTGCATCCATCAAAGCTTAGAGAAATCAGGCTTGCGTTTCTCCATGAACGCGCTGAATGCTTCTTTAGCCGCAGGCTCTGTGAGCATGCGACCAAACGAAGCCGCCTCTTCGTTCATCTGTTTTTGTACCAATGCAGCTTGACCTGCTTTCATCAAACGCTTGGTTTCTAACAACGACGACAAAGGCTTGGCCGCCAGCTTGCGCGCTTGCACTTGCACATAGCTGTTCACCTCGGTGGGTGGCAACACGCGGTTGACCAAACCCACTTCCAGTGCCGCTTCAGCCATGAAAGGCTCACCCAACAGCAGCGCCTCAGCTGCGCGGTGGTAACCCATCATCTGCGGCGCCAGCAAACTAGACGCGGCCTCTGGGCATACGCCCAAGTTGACAAACGGCATGGCAAACGCTGCGTTGTCACCGGCATACACCAAGTCACAATGAAATAAGAGCGTGGTGCCAATACCAACAGCAGGGCCCGCCACCGCAGCCAACACGGGCTTAGGAAACGCGGCAATGTTGCGCAACAAACGGAACACGGGCGCATCTGGCGTGGAAGGTGGGTTGTTCAAAAAATCAGCGATGTCATTGCCTGCGCAAAACACGGCTTCGTGGCCTTGAAACACCAACACGCGAACATCAGCGTTGCGCTCGGCTTGCTCGACGGCATCGGCCAAAGCGGTGTACATGTCGGCGGTGAGTGAATTCTTTTTGTCAGCGCGGTTGAAGGTCAGGGTCATCACACCAGCGTCGATGTGGCTCAAAATTTCTGTCATGGTTTTCCTTGTTACTGGGCGCGCAACCAAACTTGCGTGCGATAGAAGGGGCCGATATAGCCGCGTACTTGCAGTTTTTTCCCGCCGTCTTGCGGCACCATTTTCACGGTGTACTCCTTGCCATTTTCGGGGTCCAAAATTTTGCCGCCATTGGCCCACAAATTTTCGCCTGACGTATCAGGCTTCACACCTCGGACGATTTCCATCCCTAGGATGGCTTGACCCTTGCGATCATCTTTGCAGTCATCGCAGATTTTTTTGGCATTCGGATCATTGCGCAGAGACTTCACAACGCGACCGCTGAGCACGCCATCTTTGTCAACGATTTGGATTTCAGCTTTGGCTTCGCCTGTTTTGTCATCGATCGAATGCCAAGTGCCCACAGGCGTCATTTGCGCAAAGCTGCTGCTTGCTGCCAACAACACCAAGGCCACCAGTGACTGGGGAATGTGTATCTTTGTCATGGTTGAAATTTACTCCATTCAAGCGATGAAACAACTCAGACAAACACCGCCTCTGTCTCCATCAGCACAGCAGCGCCCGCACGCGCAGTCAGCATGAGCGATGCAGTTTCTGGGAACAGCTTGGCAAAGTAGAAACGCGCCGTTTGCAGCTTGGCTTGGTAGAACGGGTCGCGATTGCCTTCAGCCATCTTTTGCAAGGCCACTTGCGCCATGCGCGCCCAGAAATAGCCAAACACCAAATGGCCTGCCACGCGCAGGTAGTCCACCGCGGCGGCACCCACTTCGTCTGCGTTCTCCATGGCTTTGTAGCCAATCTCGCCGGTGAACTGCGTCATCTGCTGGCCCAGCTTAGCCAGCGGGTTGATGAACTCGGCCATGTCTTCATCGCCTTGAGCCTCGGCCACCAACTCTGCAATATGTTTGCCAAACTTCTTGAGCGAAGCACCTTGGTTACCCAACACCTTGCGACCCAACAAATCCAAACTCTGAATAGTGTTCGTGCCTTCGTAAATCATGTTGATGCGGGCATCACGCACGTATTGCTCCATGCCCCATTCACGGATGAAGCCGTGACCACCAAACACCTGCATGCACGACGAGGTGGCCGTCCACGCGTTGTCGGTGATGAAGGCTTTCACGATGGGGGTGAGCAAGGCCACTTGCTCGGCAGACTCGGCACGCACCGCTTCGTCAGGGTGGTTCAACTCACGGTCAATCAACAGGGCGCAGTGCAGCGCCAGCGCACGACCGCCTTCGGCGTAGGCACGTGCCGTGAGCAACATCTTGCGCACATCGGGGTGCACCAAAATACTGTCGGCAGGTTTGCTGGGGTCTTTGGCACCCGTCAGGCTACGCGACTGGATTCGGTCTTTGGCATAGGCCACGGCGTTTTGATAAGCCACTTCGGTCAAGCCCAGTGACTGCATGCCCACACCCACGCGCGCGGCGTTCATCATCACAAACATGGCGGCCAAACCTTTGTTGGGTTGATCCACCATCGTGCCCACCGCGCCGTCCAACACCATCTGGCAAGTGGCATTGCCATGAATGCCCATCTTGTGCTCTAAGCCGCCACAGTAAATGCCGTTGCGCTCACCCAGGCTGCCATCGGCAGTGACATGAAATTTAGGCACCACAAACAAGCTGATGCCTTTGCTACCGGCCGGTGCATCGGGCAAGCGTGCCAGCACCAAGTGCACGATGTTGCTCACCATGTCGTGCTCGCCCGCGCTGATGAAGATTTTGCTGCCAGTGATGCGGTAGGTGCCATCGGCCTGTGGCTCGGCCTTGGTACGCAAGAGGCCCAAATCGGTGCCGCAATGGGGCTCAGTCAAACACATGGTGCCGGTCCACTCACCGCTGGTGAGCTTGGGCAGGTACAGCGCTTTTTGTGCATCCGTGCCGTGTGCGTGCAGCGCCTCGTAGGCGCCGTGTGTGAGACCGGGGTACATGGTCCACGCTTGGTTGGCGCTGTTGAGCATTTCGTAAAAGCACTGGTTCACCACCACAGGTAAGCCTTGGCCACCGTACTCGGGGTCAGCACTCAAGGCTGGCCAGCCACCTTGCACGTATTGGTCATACGCAGCCTTAAAACCATCAGGCGTTTTAACTTCGTGCGTGTCACGATTAAGTGTGCAGCCTTGTTCATCTCCCACTTGGTTGAGCGGAAAAATCACTTCTGACGCAAACTTGCCGCCCTCCTCCAACACGGCGGCAATGGTGTCGGCATCCATGTCGGCATGCTTGGGCATTTGCTTCAAATCATCGGTGACGTGCAGCACTTCGTGCAGCACAAATTGCATATCGCGCAGAGGTGGGGTGTAGCTGGGCATGGTTTGTCTCCTTACTTTTTGGATGAAGTGGTGCGCTTGGCACTTGTTTTGGGAACTGGTGTGGCATCGCTTGTGCCATAGCGCTGCAAGATGTTTTCAAAGCCTTTGAGGGTGCGCGCCAACGATTTGGACGAGCGCAAGAATCGGGCTTCGTATTGCAGGGCCAAGATGAGGCCGTGCAGTTCGAACACCATTTGCTCGGCGTCGATGTCCGTGGCCAAATGGCCTTCGTCGCGTGCTTGCACCACCGTGCGGTACACGGCAGCCAGCCATGTTTTGACAGAGCTGGCCAAGGCATCGCGCACAGGGCCCGGACGGTCATCAAACTCAGCGGCACCGCTGATGTAGAGGCAGCCTGAATCAATTTCAGCCGAGGTACGTTTGGTCCAATTGGCAAACAGTTGACGCAAGCGGGGCAATCCTCGCTCAGCCTGCAGAATGGGTAAAAACACCTCGTGTTCGAAGCGTTGGTGGTATTCACGCACCACCGAAATTTGCAACTCTTCGCGTGACCCGAAGTGGGCAAACACACCCGACTTGCTCATGCGAGCCACTTCGGCCAAAGCGCCGATGCTCAAACCCTCTAAGCCAATTTGCGTGGCCAAGCCCAAAGCGGCGTCCACAATGGCGGCTTTGGTTTGTTGGCCTTTTTGCAGCGCTTTGCTTTCAGATGCGGCGGTTTTGCGAGATGCGGTCATGCGAGACTCATGAAAAGAAATTCAAAATAGAACGGTCGTGCTATTTTGCACGATTTTCGAATCTTTAAACTAAGCCCCTATGCAAGCCACCAGAATTCTCGCCATCCGTCACGGAGAAACCCTGTGGAATGTGGACACCCGCATTCAAGGCCACCTCAACATCGACCTGAATGAAACAGGCCGTTGGCAAGCCGAGCGTGTGGGCCACGCCCTGGCGGAAGAACCGATTCACGCCATTTACAGCAGCGACTTGCGCCGCGCGTTTGAGACCGCGCAAGCCATCGCGTTAGCGCCTGCACGTTTGGCCGCCAGCGCGCCAACGCCCGCAGAAGTCACCCCACATTTGCAATTGCGTGAGCGTCACTTCGGCCACCTGCAAGGCAAGACCTGGGCCGAAATCGAAACCGAATACCCAGAGGAGTGCAAACTGTGGCGTGGGCGTGACCCCCATTGGGCACCCAAAGGCGGAGAGTCACTCACGGCTCTGCGCGAACGCATTCGCAGCTGTGTGGATGAATTAGCAGGTCAACATTTAGGCGGACAAATCGTGCTGGTGGCCCACGGCGGCGTGATGGATGCGCTGTACCGCTTGGCCACCAACCAATCCGTGGAAGCCCCACGTACCTGGCACTTAGGGAACGCGGCCATCAACCGTTTGCTGTGGACGCCTCAGGGCTTGAGCCTAGTGGGCTGGGGTGATGTGTCGCACTTCGACGATGCGCATGGCGCGCCGCTTGACGAGACCAGCACTTAAAGCACCCACTTAATCGGCGGACACTTCGCCGATCGCCTTGGGCGGCGTGACGTCCAAGTGGCGATACGCCGCCAAGGTGGCCATGCGGCCACGCGGCGTGCGTTGCAAGAAACCTTGCTGAATCAAATACGGCTCAATCACGTCTTCAATCGTGTCGCGCTCTTCACCAATGCTGGCGGCAATGTTGTCTAGCCCGACAGGTCCGCCATCAAAGCGGTGAATCACCGCCTCCAACAATTTGCGGTCCATCAAGTCAAAGCCTTGCGGGTCCACATCCAACATCGCCAATGCTTTTTTGGCGATGTCTTCGGTGATGCGCCCCGTGCCCTTCACATCCGCATAGTCGCGCACACGGCGCAGCAAGCGGTTGGCAATGCGGGGCGTGCCACGTGAGCGACGCGCAATCTCAAAACCACCCTCCACATCCATCGGCGTATCCAACAAACCCGCGCTACGCACCACGATGCGTTGCAGCTCTTCGGCGGTGTAAAACTCCAAACGCGACACAATGCCAAAGCGGTCGCGCAGTGGGTTGGTCAACATACCCGCACGGGTGGTGGCGCCCACCAAAGTGAACGGTTGTAAATCAAGCTTAATGCTGCGCGCGGCTGGGCCTTCACCAATCATGATGTCGATTTGGTAGTCCTCTAGCGCAGGGTACAAAATCTCTTCCACCACGGGTGACAAGCGGTGAATCTCGTCGATGAACAACACGTCGTTTTTCTCAAGACCCGTCAGCAAAGCTGCTAAGTCTTTCGGCTTTTCCAGCACTGGCCCGCTGGTGGAACGAAGATTCACACCCAGCTCTTGGGCAATGATGTGGCTCAGTGTGGTCTTACCCAAACCGGGCGGACCAAACAACAGCACGTGGTCGAGTGCTTCGTTGCGCTTCTTAGCCGCACCAATGAAGATTTCAAGCTGCTCGCGCACCTTCATCTGGCCCACGTACTCTTGCAGCAGTTTGGGTCGCAGGGCGCGCTCAATCGCCTCTTCGTTCGGCGATACGGGCGCAGCAGACACCACGCGCGAAGGCACGGGAGAAGGCGCGAAATCGTCTGTTTGAATGCTCATGGTTTATTTGGCCAAAGATTTCAGCGCCAGCTTGATGCCGTCACTCACACCCACGTCGGCGGGCAATGCCTTGAGTGCGGCTGATGCTTCTTTGTCGCTGTAGCCCAACGCCAGCAGCGCTTGCAAGATGTCGCTTTGGTGGTCGGGCGTGGAGAACATATTTGGGCCGAGGTCTGCGCCCAACTTGCCTTTGAGTTCCAGCAACAAGCGCTCAGCCGTTTTCTTGCCAATGCCCGGCACTTTGGTGAGGCGACCTGCTTCTTGGTCAGACACGGCACGGGCCAACTCGTCCGCACTCATGCCACTCAAGATACCTAGCGCTGTGCGGGGCCCCACGCCAGAAATCTTGATGAGCAAACGAAACGTGGCACGCTCAGACGCAGTGCCAAAGCCATACAAAATTTGCGCGTCTTCACGCACCACAAAGTGGGTGAGCAAGGACACTTTTTCACCGGTGGCGGGCAGGTTGTAAAACGTGCTCATGGGCACATCGACTTCGTAGCCCACGCCGTTGCAGTCCACCAAAACTTGGGGTGGATTTTTCTCGCTGAGGATGCCTGTTAACTTGCCTATCATTGGGGGACCTTTTTAGGGATTATCGACTTGATTCTTCGCCACACCTTCACCCCGCATAACAACACCCGTTTGTCGCATCTGTGCGGCCCCACCGACGCGCATTTGCGCACCATCGAGCTGGCCTTGGACGTAAAAATCGCGCATCGCCACGAGCAATTCAAAGTGGACGGCCACAAGGCTAAAGCCACCCGCGCCATGGAAGTGCTGCAGGCCTTGTACGAGCGCGCAGCCAAAGCCATCCCGCCAGAACAAGTGCAGCTCATGCTCGCCGGTGACAGCGCGATGGAAGAGGACGACATCCCCACTCTGCAAACCCGCCGCACCGACCTGCGTCCACGCACGCCCACGCAAGCGGCTTACCTCGACAACATTGCTGCGCACGACATCAGCTTTGGCATTGGCCCAGCAGGCACGGGCAAAACCTATTTGGCGGTGGCCTGCGCAGTGGATGCACTGGAGCGCAGCGCGGTGCAACGCATTGTGTTGACACGCCCCGCTGTGGAAGCTGGCGAGAAACTGGGCTTCTTACCCGGCGACTTGGGCCAAAAAGTCGACCCCTATTTGCGCCCCTTGTACGACGCGCTGTATGACCTGATGGGTTACGACCGCGTGCAAAAAGCGTTTGAACGCAATGCCATTGAAATTGCGCCACTGGCTTTCATGCGCGGTCGCACACTCAACAACGCCTTCGTCATCTTGGACGAAGCACAAAACACCACACCCGAACAAATGAAGATGTTCCTCACCCGCATTGGCTTTGGTGCCAAAGCAGTAGTGACAGGTGACGTGAGCCAGATTGACTTACCCAAAGGCCAGCTCAGCGGTTTGATTGATGCCGAGCGCGTGTTGAAACGCGTCAAAGGCATTTCAGTCACACGTTTCACCAGTGCCGATGTGGTGCGCCACCCGTTGGTGGCTCGTATCGTCGACGCGTATGACGCGCAACGCAGCGCTACCACCGGCGCCCCTTCACGCAAACAATCTTAAAAAAACATGGCACTGCCTACCTTAGACCTCACCCTGCAATTTGGCGATGTGCCTCATGCCGCACGTCACCGCGCGGCATTGCCCCGCGCTTTTGTGAACCGTTGCATTCGCAGCGCCTTGGCGCATGACGCCGAAATGACAGTGCGCATCGTCGATGCCCAAGAAGGCCAAGCACTCAACAGTAGCTACCGCAAAAAGAACTACGCCACCAATGTGCTGACCTTTGATTACGCCCAAGCGCCCATGGTGATGGCCGACCTCGTGCTGTGCGCGCCTGTGGTGGCCGCCGAGGCCAAAGAGCAAGGCAAATCACTGCAAGAGCACTACGCGCATTTGCTGATTCACGGCGCGCTACACGCCCAAGGCTACGACCACGAAACCTCTGAAAAAGATGCCATCGAGATGGAAACATTAGAGATGTTCATCATGACTGAGCTAGGGTTGCCCTGCCCTTATTAATGCAGGGCTCAGGCTTAACGCCCTGAGGCATCTTCCAGCAAACGTACTTTCACCGTCTTGCCTTTGACACGCCCCGCGCTCAAACGCTTGACGGCTTCACGCGCGATGCCACGCTCCACCGCCACGTAGGTGGAAAACTCGTTCACGTTGATCTTGCCCACTTGCTCTTTGGCAAAGCCCGCCTCGCCCGTGAGTGCACCCAACACATCGCCTGCGCGGATCTTCTCTTTGCGCCCACCCACAATTTGCAAGGTTGCCATCGGCGGCTGCAAGATGCCGCCTGCGGCAGGCGTGAGGCTGCTGAGCGGCGCCCAGGTGAACTCGCGGTTTTGCAACTGTTCAATCTTGCCCACATTACCCATTTCGTCCATGCTGGCGAGCGACAAAGCCAAACCTTCGGCATCGCCTCGGCCTGTGCGGCCGATGCGGTGAATGTGCACCTCGGGGTCGGGCGTCACGTCCACGTTGATGACGGCTTCTAAGTTCGCCACATCCAAGCCACGCGCCGCCACATCGGTGGCCACCAACACCGAGCAACTGCGGTTGGCAAACTGCACCAACACTTGGTCACGCTCACGTTGTTCCAACTCACCAAACAAAGCCAAAGCGCTGAAGCCTTGCGCTTGCAGCACCGTCACCAAATCGCGGCATTGCTGCTTGGTGTTGCAAAACGCCAAGGTCGATTCAGGGCGAAAGTGGTTGAGCAGTTGCGACACGGCATGCAGGCGCTCGTTGTTGCTCACCTCATAAAAAACTTGTTTGATTTTTTGTGCATCGTGTTGCGCTTGCACTTTCACAGTTTGCGGCTCACGCATGAATTGCGAAGCGAGCTTGGCAATGCCTTCGGGATATGTGGCCGAGAACAACAAGGTTTGACGGTCTTTGGGGCACTGACGCGCCACTTTGGCGATGTCATCGAAGAAGCCCATATCCAACATGCGGTCGGCTTCATCCAGCACCAACATCTTCAAACCTTGTAGGCGGAGGGAGCCGCGCTCTAAGTGATCCATGATGCGGCCGGGCGTGCCCACCACCACATGTGCACCGTGTTCGAGGCTGACGGTTTGCCCACGCAAGGCCACGCCACCACACAAGGTGACCACTTTGATGTTGCCCACAGCGCGGGCCAAGCGACGAATTTCTTGCGTCACTTGATCGGCCAATTCGCGGGTGGGGCACAAGATCATGGCTTGTGCATCGAACTGTGCAGGGTCGAGCTTTTCAACCAAAGGGATGCCAAAAGCGGCAGTCTTGCCGCTGCCGGTGCTGGCTTGCGCAATCAAATCGCGCCCAGCCAATGTGAGGGGCAAGCTCGCAGCTTGAATGGGGGTCATCTGGGTGTAGCCCAGCTGCGTCAAGTTATCTAGCGAAGAGGCCGCGAGGCTCAGAGAAGCAAAGGTCGTAGCGGTATGTTTTGTATCGGTCATGCACCGATTATCGTGATTGGGATGGTCACGGGACCATCGTTGACCAAATGCACTTTCATGTCTGCGCCAAAGATGCCGGTTTGTACCTGTGGGTGCTGCGCTTTGGCTTGCGCCACAAACGCGTCGTACAAGCGACGGCCATCGTCTGCAGACGCTGCACTGGTGAAGCTGGGGCGCGTGTCGCTGCTGGTGTCTGCCGCTAAGGTGAACTGGCTCACCACCAACAAACCACCGTGCACATCGGTCACACTGCGGTTCATCTTGCCGGCCTCGTCGTAGAACACGCGCAGCTTCAAAATTTTGTCGAGCATTTTTTGCCCCAAGGCTTCGGTGTCGCCTTTTTCAGCGCACAGTAGTACCAACAAGCCTTGTGCAATCTCACCGACAGTTTGACCGTCCACCACCACACGGGCTTCGCTCACGCGTTGCAAAACTGCTTTCATTCATGTCTCTTTCTGAGGGCCTCGGCTCACCACCTCGGCATGCCGCGTGGCTTAGTTCACGTCGAGCGGGTCGTCCAGATGCGCTTCCACATCGTTGGGCAGCAACTGAATGGTGGCGCGCAAACCGGGGACTGCCTTCATCAGCGATTGCTCCACGTTGGCACGAAACATGGCTGCACGCCCCAGCGTCCACTCGGCAGGCATGTGCATGTGCAAATCCACAAAGCGACGTTGGCCTGCTTTGCGCGTGATGATGTGGTCGAAACGCACGAGGTGCGTGTGGTCGGCCCCCACCTCTTCGTGGACCATCGACAGGTCGTGCAACACCGTGTTGATTTGCGCCAGCACCTCGGGCTCGACCGCTTCATCCATCAAGCCTTGTGATGCACCCCAAATCAAATGCCAGCCTTCTTTGAGGATGTTCAATGCCACACCAATCGCAACCACGGCATCCAACCACAACCAACCGCTGTAGCTGACCAAGGCAATGCCCACCACCACACCGGCAGAGGTCCACACATCCGTCACCAAGTGACGTGCATCGGCCTCTAGTGCAATCGAGCGGTGTGTTTTGGCCGCACGAAACATGACCCAGGCCAGCAAACCATTCAGCGCAGAACTGGCCACCGACAAGGCCAAACCAATACCCACTTGCTCTAAGGGTTGCGGGTCAAAGATGCGATGACCCGCTGCCCACATGATGCCCAGTGCAGCCACCACGATGAGGATGCCCTCAAAGCCCGACGAAAAATACTCAGCCTTGTGATGACCATAAGGATGGTCCTCGTCCGCAGGCATGGCCGCGACGGTGACCATCATCAGCCCAAAGATGGCGCTGGCTAAGTTGACCAGCGACTCCATCGCATCGGACAACAAGCCCACCGAATCGGTGAGGTGCCACGCCAAGGTTTTGAGTGCGATGGTGATGCATGCGACCACAACCGAGGCCCAAAGCAAGCCTTTGGGCGAGAGCCATTTTTCAAGTGTGTGGGTGTTCATGCGCGCAGTTTAGTGGCGGTCGATTAAGCCAATGTGACACGCGCGAATTTGCGCTTGCCCACTTGCACCACAAACGTTCCGGCATCGAGCTTCAAGCCTTTGTCGCTCACCACGCTAGAGTCCACACGCACACCACCGCCGTCAATCAAACGGTTGGCTTCGCTGCTGGAAGGCGCCAAGCCAGCAGCTTTGAGCAAGGCGCCAATGCCCATGGGTGCGCCGCTGAGCGACACCTCTGGAATTTCATCGGGCACACCGCCTTTGCTGCGGTTAATAAAGTCTTGCTCAGCAGCCTCAGCCGCTGCGGTGCCGTGAAAACGGGCCGTGATTTCTTTGGCCAAGGCGACCTTGGCATCTTTGGGGTTGCGACCGCCTTCGATTTCTTTTTTCAGCGCCTCGATGTCGGCCATCGACTTGAACGACAGCAAGGTGTACCAGCGCCACATCAGCACATCAGAGATGGACAACACCTTGGCAAACATGGTGTTGGGCTCTTCGCTGATGCCGATGTAGTTGTTCTTGGACTTGGACATTTTTTCAACACCATCCAAACCTTCGAGCAAAGGCATGGTCAAGATGCATTGCGCTTCTTGGCCGTACTCGGCTTGCAAATGGCGGCCCATGAGCAAGTTGAATTTTTGGTCGGTACCGCCTAATTCCAAATCTGACTTCAAGGCCACCGAGTCATAGCCCTGCATGAGCGGGTACAAGAACTCGTGCACGCTGATGGGCGTGTTGGCGTGGAAGCGGTCGTGAAAGTCGTTGCGTTCCATCATGCGCGCCACGGTGTACTTCGATGCCAACTGAATCATGCCCATCGAACCCAGCGGAATACACCACTCGCTGTTGTAACGAATTTCGGTTTTGGCGGGGTCGAGCACCAATGAGGCTTGCTTGTAATACGTCTCGGCGTTCACCTTGATTTGCTCGGGCGTGAGCGGTGGGCGCGTGCTGTTGCGGCCAGATGGATCGCCAATCAAACTGGTGAAGTCACCAATCAAAAAGATGACTTGATGTCCCAAGTCTTGCAACTGGCGCATTTTGTTGAGCACCACGGTGTGGCCAATGTGGATGTCGGGTGCCGTTGGGTCCAAGCCCAGTTTGATGCGCAAAGGTTGGCCTGTGGCTTCGGAGCGCGCGAGCTTTTTCAGCCAGGCGTCTTCGGGAATCAGTTCTTCGCAGCCGCGCTTGGTCACAGCCAAGGCTTCGAGCACGCGATCGGTGACGGGGTGAGTTTGTAAAGATGCTTGATTCATAAGGATTTTTTACCGTGCAAGGTATACTCACCGGTTTGGTGTTTGCGCCTGATTTTAGAGGCCCAAACCTTGAGGCCTTGGGCTTGTCGCCCCGCCTTTGACCTACTGCCGGAGATTCCCCCTTGCAGCCATTCTTTTCTTTGTGGGCCGCGCGCCTGCAAAACAGCCTTCACAAGCATCCCCGCCGCCTCATGGCTGGCGTCGCCATCACCCTCTCGGTCCTCGGCGGCGGTGCATTTGCCGTCGCGAGCCTAGATGCAGGCGTGGCCAGCATGCCGCTTCACCAAGTGGTGGAAAGCGTCAACACACTGTCACTGCCCGGCGCTTTGCCTGATGTCAAATCATTGCAACTGTTCCGCTCCGACGTCACCCGCTCCAGCGACTCGGCCGACAGCTTGCTGTCGCGTCTTGGCCTCAGCGATGCCGAAGCTGCGGCTTACCTGCGCAACGCACGCACCGCACGCCAACAATTCATTGGCCGCGCAGGTCGCCTCGTGAGCGCTGAAGGCGATGCCGAGCACCGCCTGACACGCCTCACGGCACGCTGGGCCAATGACGATGGCGAAAACTTCACCCGCTGGGTGTTGGAGCGCACCGCCAGCGGTTTCACAGAACGCGAAGAAACCGCCCGCCTCAACGTGGGCACGCGCATGGGCAGCGGCACGATTCAAAGCTCGCTGTTTGCGGCCACCGACGATGCCGATATTCCTGACAGTGTGGCCAGCCAGTTGGCTGACATCTTTGCGGGTGACATTGACTTTCACCGCGCCCTGCGCAAGGGCGACCGCTTTGCCGTGGTGTACGAGTCGCTCGAAGCCGATGGTGAAGTGCTGCGCACTGGCCGCGTGTTGTCTGCTGAGTTTGTGAACAACGGCAAAACACACCAAGCGTTTTGGTTCAAAGAAGCCAACGCCAAAGAAGGCGGCTACTTCAACGCCGATGGCATCAGCCTGCGTCGCGCGTACCTGGCCTCGCCTCTCGCGTTCTCGCGCATGACCAGTGGTTTCAAGATGCGCTTTCACCCGATTCTGCAAACATGGCGCGCCCACCTCGGTGTGGACTACGCTGCGCCCACAGGCACGCCCGTGCGTAGCGTAGGCCAAGGCATTGTGGATGTGGCTGGCACACAAAACGGCTTTGGCAATGTGGTGATGGTCAAGCACGCAGGCGGCCAAACCACGGTGTACGCCCATTTGAGCCGCATCAACGTCAAGCGTGGTCAAACCGTCATGCAAGGTCAGACACTGGGTTTGGTCGGTGCCACAGGCTGGGCTACTGGGCCTCACTTGCATTTTGAATTCCGCGTGAACGGCATCCACAAAGACCCCGTCACCATGGCACGCCAAAGCGTGGCTGTGGAAGTGTCTGCCGCGGCGCGTGAACAGTTCAAACGCCACGCCGCTATCGCCAAGGTGGACTTGGCGGCTGCGGCAAGCACGCAAATCAGCCGCGCTGAGTAAATGCCAGCCGCCGCTGCGCCGCTTTTCATAGGCTTGATGTCGGGCACTTCGCTCGACGGGGTGGACGGCGTGCTAGCCGACTTCACAGGCACACAGCCGCGCGTCTTGGCGCACCATGCCATGCCTTTTGCGCCAGCACTCAAACAAGAACTGCTCGCACTCAACACCCCATCGGACAACGAGTTGCACCGCGCAGCCTTGGCTGCCAATGGCCTCGTGCGTGTGTATGCGCAAACGGTGCAAGCCCTGTTGGCTGACACACAAACAGCCGTCAGCGATGTCTGCGCCATTGGGGCCCACGGTCAAACCGTGCGCCACCAACCCGGCGCATTTGATGGCACAGGCTACACCCTGCAACTCAACAACCCTGCGCTCTTGGCAGAACTCACAGGCATTGATGTGGTGGCAGATTTCCGCAGCCGTGATGTGGCAGCCGCCGGTCAAGGTGCACCGCTCGTGCCCGTGTTTCACCAAGGCATCTTTGGTCAAACCAACCGCACCGTGGGCGTTTTGAACATTGGCGGCATTGCCAACCTCAGCGTGCTACACGCCAACGGCGATGTGTTGGGTTTTGACTGTGGCCCCGGCAACGCATTGCTAGACCACTGGTGCCAAGCACACACAGGCTACGCCTTTGACAACAACGGCGCATGGGGCGCCAGCGGCACCGTGATTGAGCCTTTGTTGCGAATGATGTTGGCCGAGCCTTATCTGCACCAAGTGCCGCCCAAAAGCACAGGGCGCGATTTGTTTCACCCCACGTGGTTGGCGCACCAACTGAGCGGCTACGCCAATGCCGATGCTGCCGACGTGCAAGCCACCCTCACCGAGTTCACCGCACGCGCGTGCGTGAACGATGTGTTGCACCACGCAGCCGATGCGTCTGAACTCATCGTGTGTGGTGGTGGTGCGTTGAATGGTTGGCTCATGCAACGCTTGCAGGCGGGCTTGCCCAGCGTGCGCGTGCTGTCATCCGCTGAACGCGGCATGCCACCTTTGCAAGTGGAAGCCGCCGCCTTTGCGTGGCTGGCTCGTCAAACCGTGCTGGGCCAGCCTGGCAACCTACCAAAAGTAACGGGCGCCCAAGGCGCCCGCATACTGGGTGGAATTTTTAAAGCCTGATTAGGCTGAGAACGACGAACCGCAGCCGCAAGTCGATGTTGCGTTCGGGTTCTTGATGACGAACTGGGCGCCTTGCAAGTCTTCTTTGTAGTCAATCTCAGCGCCCACCAAGTATTGGTAGCTCATCGCATCGACCAACAAAGACACGCCGTTTTTATTGATGGTGGTGTCGTCTTCGTTCACGACTTCATCGAACGTGAAACCGTATTGAAAGCCTGAACAGCCACCACCTTGCACGAACACGCGCAACTTCAAATCAGGGTTACCTTCTTCCGCAATCAAATCCGCCACCTTGGCAGCGGCGCTGTCGGTGAAGACAAAGGGAGATGGCATTTCTGTTTGGACGTTTTCGGCAACTGCGCTCATGGGAGGACTCCTGATCAATGCGTAAAAGTATATCGCTTTACTCGGGTATAGCACTGCGCGTGGGCTAGAAACGCTATTACCGATGGGGACATTCCCCCCAAGCAACAAAAAAGCCGCAAGGGCGAACCCATGCGGCTTTTGGCAAAACAGAAAGCGGATTAACGCTTGCTGAACTGCTTACGGCGGCGAGCAGAGTGCAAGCCAACCTTTTTACGTTCAACTTCGCGAGCATCGCGAGTCACGTAACCGGCTTGTGACAGGACGGGCTTCAAAGCTGCGTCGTAGTCGATCAAAGCGCGGGTGATACCGTGACGCACTGCACCTGCTTGGCCAGACTCACCACCGCCGTGCACGTTGACTTGAATGTCAAACGCTTCGCCGTTGTTGGTCAGCATCAAGGGCTGCTTCGAAATCATGATCGAGGTTTGACGGCCGAAGTATGCGGCGATGTCTTTACCGTTGATCGTGATCTTGCCGGAGCCTTTTTTCAGAAACACGCGAGCGACGCTTGATTTGCGACGGCCGGTGCCGTTGTTCCATTCACCAATCATTTCGGCTCCTTAGATGTCCAGCACTTTAGGCTGTTGTGCGGTGTGAGGGTGCTCTGCACCGCCATACACCTTGAGCTTTTTGATCATGGCGTAACCGAGTGGGCCTTTGGGCAACATGCCCTTGACAGCCTTCTCGATGGCGCGGCCAGGGTGCTTGGCTTGCAGATCGCGGA
>Ga0228702_1000092_pt1 | contig 84583 bp, 67 predicted proteins | sample McNCre217_Aug_MG_2_FD_178018 | JGI IMG/M metagenome (GOLD analysis project Ga0228702, IMG submission 178018) | Freshwater microbial communities from McNutts Creek, Athens, Georgia, United States - 20-17_Aug_MG | ecosystem: Environmental > Aquatic > Freshwater > Creek | place: USA: Georgia... | reverse complement strand
GCCTCGCGCCTTTGGCAAAGCGGTAGCCTGCAGCAGGCCGACAGCCGCAAGCTGCAGGTGGGCTTTGTGCAGGGCGTGGGCCTGCAATTTCTCAACATCAAAGCCTGGATGCTGGCCCTGGCCATCGCGGCTGGTTGGGTGGCAGGGCGCGAAGACGCCACGGCCCGCACGCTGGTGCTGCTGCCCATCATGGTGGCCTATGGCTTGGTGAGCAACCTGACCTATGCGGTGGCGGGCTCCATGCTGCGGCACTGGCTGGCGCACGGCCGCCGCTTGCTGGTGTTCAACCGCTGCATGGCCATGGCACTGCTGATCACCGTGGCCTGGCTCCTGCAGGGGCAACTGGGCACGCCATGAAACACATGAAAGCTGAAACCCGAGGCCTGTGGCTCGGCATGCTGGGGGTGACCATCTTCGCGCTGACCTTGCCCATGACGCGCCTGGCCACCGGCACGGTGGATGCCCCTCAGCTGTCGCCCTGGTTTGTCACCTTCGGGCGGGCCGCGCTGGCGGGCGGCTTGTCGGCCCTGTATCTGCTGGCCGTTCGCGCCCCGTGGCCGCAGCCCGCGCAGCGCGGCCCCTTGCTGATCTCGCTGGCAGGCAACGCCATCGGCTACCCGCTGCTGCTGGGCTGGGCGCTGCGCCACGTCACGGCCAGCCACGCGGCGGTCATCACCGCCTTGCTGCCACTGGCCACCGCCGCTGCCGCCGCCTGGCTCATGCACCAGCGGGCGCGACTGGGCTTTTGGCTGTTTGCGGGTTTGGGCAGCGCGCTGGTCGCGGCCTACAGCCTGCTGCGGGCCGCGCAACTCGGTCACGGCTTTGGCCTGACCTGGGCCGACACCCTGCTGCTGGGTGCGGTGGTGGCCGCTTCGCTGGGCTATGTGGCCGGTGCCAAAGTCACCGCCAGCCTGGGCGCAGAAAAAGTCATCAGCTGGGTCTGCGTGATGGCACTGCCCATCACCCTGCCGGGGGCCTGGCTCACCTGGCCCGAACACGCGACGGCGCCCACCGCCTGGCTGGCCTTGATGTATGTCGGCGTTTTCTCGATGTGGGCGGGCTTTTTCGCCTGGTTTCGCGGCCTGTCCGTGGGCGGCCCGCTGCGCGTGAGCCAGACCCAATTGCTGCAACCGTTCATTTCCATTCTGGCGGCCGTCCCTTTACTGGGAGAATCGCTGGATGCGACAACGCTGGGCTTTGCCCTGCTGGTGGTGCTGACCGTCTTCATGGGACGGCGCATGGCCAGTGCCCCAGCCGTCCCCACCCACACATCCTCAAGGAACACAACATGAACTGGAACCTGGCACGACGCGCCGACAAGATGAACCCTTCGGTGATCCGCGAGATCCTCAAGGTGACCGAAAAGCCCGGCATCATCAGCTTTGCGGGTGGCCTGCCCTCGCCCCAGACCTTTCCGATCGATGCCATGCGCGAAGCCAGCGAGCGCGTGCTGAGGGATGACGGCAAAGCCGCCCTGCAATACGCCGCCAGCGAAGGCTACGGCCCGCTGCGTGACTGGGTCGCGCAAGACCTGCGCAAGCAAGGCATGAACGTGAGCCCCGACCAGGTGCTGATCACCACCGGCAGCCAGCAAGGCCTGGACCTGCTGGCCAAGATCCTGATCGACGAGGGCAGCCGCATTTTGGTGGAGACACCCACTTATTTGGGCGCACTGCAGGCCTTCACCCCCATGGAGCCCACCGTGGTCAGCGTGAACAGCGATGACCACGGCGTGGACGCGGCCGACCTGCGTGCCAAAGTCGGCATCGGAGCGGACAAGGCCCGCTTTGTGTACCTGCTGCCCAACTTCCAGAACCCCACTGGGCGCACCATGACCGAAGAGCGCCGCGCTGCCGTGGCGCAGGTGGCCATCGAGACCGGCCTGCCGATCATCGAAGACAACCCCTACGGCGACCTGTGGTTTGACGCGCCGCCCGCGCCCTCACTCAGTTCGCGCCACCCTGAGGGCAGCGTGTACCTGGGCTCGTTCTCCAAAATCCTGGCCCCCGGCCTGCGTCTGGGTTACCTGGTCGCCCCCAAAGCGCTCTACCCCAAGCTGCTGCAAGCCAAGCAAGCGGCCGATCTGCACACCCCCAGCTTCAACCAGCGCGTGGTGGCCGAAGTGCTCAAGGACGGCTTCATCGAGCGCCATGTGCCCACCATCCGCGCCCTCTACAAGCAGCAATGCGAAGCCATGCTGGCCGCGCTGGACCGCGAAATGGCGGGCCTGGGCCTCACCTGGAATCGCCCGGTGGGTGGCATGTTCCTGTGGGTGCAATTGCCCAAAGGCCTCAAAGCGATTCCCCTGCTGGAAAAGGCCGTGGACAAAGGTGTGGCCTTTGTGCCGGGCTTCGCCTTCTACGCGCAAGACGCCAACGAAAGCACCCTGCGCCTGTCGTTTGTGACCGCCACCGTCGACCAAATCAACACCGGCATGGCCGCGCTGGCCGCTGCGATCCGCGAATCGCTCTGATTGCTGCACAGGACATCGCCATGACCCCCCGTGCGTTCCAGCAAGTCGACGTGTTCACCGACACCGCCCTTCTGGGCAACCCACTGGCCGTGGTGCTGGATGGCACCGGGCTGTCGGATGCGCAAATGCAGGCCTTCGCCCGCTGGACGCAGCTGAGCGAAACCACTTTTGTGTTGCCGCCCACGCCCGAAGGCGCGGCGGGCGGTGCCGACTACCGAGTGCGGATTTTCACGCCCGGCATGGAGCTGCCGTTCGCAGGCCACCCCACGCTGGGCACCGCCCACGCCTGGCTGAACGCAGGCGGTCAGCCTCGGCAAAGCGGCCAACTGGTGCAGGAGTGCGGCGTCGGTCTGGTCACCTTGAAATCGCTCAATGGCCGCTGGGCTTTTGCTGCGCCGCCCCTGCAACGCCAGACACCTGCGCCAGCCCTGCTCAGCGATGTGCTGGCGGCATTGGGCCTGCAAGCCGACGAGGTGCTGGCCGCGCAAGACCTGAACAACGGCCCGCACTGGCTGGGTCTGCTGCTGGCCGATGTGGACGCGGTGCTGGCCCTGGCGCCCGATCACGCTGCGCTCAAGCGGCTGGGCATCAAGGTCGGCGTGGCCGCACGGCGCAGTGCAGCGGCCCCAGGCCTGATCCGCCGCGCCAACCGCGAAGCCCGGGCCTTTGCCCAGTCACCCCCCATGGCCAACGACCCCACCAATCTGGAGGTGCGCGCCTTTGCCGCCCCGGTCGGCATTACAGAAGACCCGGTCACCGGCAGCCTGAACGCCTCGCTGGCGCAATGGCTGATGGCCGACGGCCACATGCCCACCACCTACAGCGCCCGCCAGGGTACGGTGCTGGGCCGCGCCGGGCAAGTGTTCCTGTCGCAAGACAGCGCAGGCCAGATCTGGGTGGGCGGCGATGTGGTCGGCTGCATCCAGGGCCAAGTCACGCTCTGAGCCGAGGATTCCGACATGCACACCGATCTGCCCACACTGGCTGAGATTGAAGCGGCGGCGCAAACCGTTTACGCCGCCTTTGGCCCCACACCGCAGTACCGCTGGCCCACCCTGAGCCAGCGGCTGGGCACCGACTGCTGGGTCAAGCACGACAACCACACGCCCGTTGGCGCCTTCAAAGTGCGCGGCGGCCTGACCTACTTTGAACACCTGGCCCGCACCGGCCAGATGCCCCGCGAAGTGATCAGCGCCACCCGGGGCAACCACGGCCAGAGCATCGCCTACGCGGCGGCACGCCATGGCGTGGCCTGCACCATCGTCGTCCCGCTGGGCAACTCCACCGAAAAGAATGCCGCCATGCGATCGCTGGGCGCCGAGCTGGTGGAGCATGGCCACGACTTCCAGGCCGCCCGCGAACACGCCCAAAACCTGGCCCAGGCGCGAGGCGCCCACATGGTGCCCAGCTTCCACCGGGCACTGGTACAAGGTGTGGCCACCGGCTGGCTCGAATTTTTGCGCGCCGTCCCGGCGCTCGATGTGCTGTATGTGCCCATTGGCCTGGGGTCTGGCGCCTGTGCCGCGCTGGCCGCCAAACACGCCTTGCAGCACCCGGTCAAGGTGGTGGGTGTGGTGAGCGCCCACGCCACCACCTATGCCGACTCGATGGCGGCAGGCCGCGTGATTGAGGCGCCCGTCAGCACGCTGCTGGCCGACGGCATGGCCGTGCGCCAGGCCGATCCACAGGCGCTGGCCATCCTGCAAAGTGGGCTGGAGCGCCTGGTGCAAGTGACCGATGCACAAGTGGCACAGGCCATGCGCGATCTGTACACCGACACGCACAACCTGGCCGAAGGTGCGGGTGCAGCCAGCTTTGCCGCCGCCTGGGCGGACCGCGCACAGCTGCAAGGCCAAGTGGTGGGCACCACCCTGTGCGGTGGCAACGTCGATGCCGCCGTCCTGAGCCAGGTGCTGCAAGGCCAAGCCTGAGCCGTGGCGCGACCCTCGCCGGTCGCTCGTGGGACAAATCCGATGCACCGCAACCGCCACAATCGCGGGCCATGGGAACGCTTTATCTTGTCCGCCACGGACAGGCCTCTTTCGGGGCCGACGACTACGACCAACTCAGCCCGCTGGGCCGCCAGCAGGCGGTGCGCCTGGGCGAATACCTGCGCCAGCGCTTCGAGCGTGAAGGGGTGCAGATCGACACCGTGCTCATGGGCAGCCTGCGCCGCCACCGCCAGACCTGGGAAGGCCTGGCCGAAGGCGCGCAGTGGGGCCACAACCCCGAAGTCTGGCCCGGCCTGAACGAATACGACAGCCACGCGCTGATCGAAGCCATCCACCCCGAGCCCCTGGGCAAACCGGACACGCCCGAGCTGTACCGCCACCACTTTCGCCTGCTGCGCGACGCGCTCAAGGCCTGGATGGACGGCCAGACCCAGCCCCGGGACATGCCCAGCTACAAGGACTTTGTGCAAGGCATCACCGATGCGCTCGACCATGTGCGACAAAACTGCACAGGCAATGCCTTGATCATGTCGAGTGGTGGCCCCATCTCCACCGCCGTGGGGCAGGTGCTGGGCGCGCCCGCCGAAACCACGATCGAGCTGAACCTGCGCATCCGCAACACCGCCTTGACCGAGTTCGTGTTCACCCCCAAGCGGCACATGCTGCTGACCTACAACACGCTGCCCCACCTGGACAGTGCAGAGCACCGGGACTGGGTCACTTTCGCCTGAAAGCCCCTCAAGCGGGGCCAGCCCTCAGTCCGTGGTGTTGAGCAAAGTGTCCGCAGGCAGTTGGTCGATCTCGGTCAACAGTTGCGCCAGTGCCCGCCCAGACGCCTCCAGCAAGGCCAGGCCTTTTTCAGGCGTGGCCGCTGCGGCATTGCCCGCTGCACCGTGCGGGTTGTAGTCCTGCATCTGCCAGCCCAGCTTGGCGCTCTTGCCGTTGCCCAGGATGGAAAAGCGCTCGGCGCGGTCCTGCGAGGTCGAACGGAAATCCTGCGCCTGATCCATCCGGACCTGCCCTGGACGTAAAGCCCGCATCATCGAGGTTTCCACATCGCCGCCATGCACGCCAAAGCGGTGCTCCTGGGCGCTGAACAAGGCGTTCACATCGCGCCCTTGCGCGTCCAGCAGGGGCAGATTGAACCAGCTCACGCTGTACACCAGCATGCCCAGGCGGGCGCGCAGGTCACGCGCCACGATGTCCATCACGCTCACCTGGCCCCCATGGGCGTTGAGCAGCACCAGTTTCTGGATGCCACTGGCCGCCACCGACTCGCCGATGTCGGTCCACAAACGGATCACGGTTTCGGCCTTCAGCGTCAAGGTGCCCGCAAAGCGCGCATGCTCCGGGCTCAGGCCCACGTTCTGGGTGGGCAAAAACAGGGCGGGCAGATCGGCGGGCAAATGCAGCAGGCTGGCCTGCACCACGCCATCGACCAAGTCGGTATCCACCGACAGCGGCAAATGCGGGCCGTGTTGCTCGGTGGCCGCCACAGGCAGCACCGCGATGGCCCGCGAACGGTCCAGTGCTGCAAAGTCGGTGGTGGCCAGATCGGCCCAAAAGCGTGAAGCGACGGTCATGCGCTGTATCTTAGCGCGGGGTGTACAGTCCGTTCTTTTGACGGGGGTCTTGCCAAAAATGCGTGTGTTCAAGCGTGAAGGTGGTTCAGCAAGCCGTGTGTGGGCTCAGCGCCTGCTCGGCGGCCTGCTGGTCTGGGCTCTGACAATCGGCGCCATGGCGCAGAACCTGTTGGGCGGTGCCGTGGTCAAGACCGACCAGGTGCGCGCCGAGCTGCTGGCCCATGCGCCGCAAGGTGTGCAGGCGGGGCAGACCTTCTGGCTCGGGCTGCAGATCACGCACCAGCCGCACTGGCACACCTACTGGCGAAACCCGGGCGACTCGGGCCTGCCCACCCAGCTGAACTGGACCCTGCCTGCCGGCTTGCAGGCAGGCTCCATCGACTGGCCTTTGCCCAAGAAGATTCCGATCGGCAGCCTGGCCAATTACGGCTATGAAGGCACCGTTCTGCTCAGCGTGCCCGTCATGGTGGCGGCCAACGCCAAGCTGCCCGCCACCTTGCCCATCCAGCTCAAGGCCGAATGGCTGGTATGTCGGCAGGAATGCATTCCGCAAGAAGGCCAATTCAAGCTGAACCTGCCAGTCCAGAGTGCCACCGCCTTGAATGGCGAGGCCTTCGATGCGGCGCACCAGCGCAGCCCCCGCAAACTGGCACAGCACAAGCAAGCGGGCAGCTGGATCACCGGCGGGCAGACCATCGTCTCGGACGATGGGCAAACGCTGCAACTGCGCGTGCATGGTCTGCCTGTGAACTGGCGTGGCCAGACCCTGAGCGCCTTCCCCATCTCACCGGATGTGGTGCACAACGCCGCCACGCCAAGCCAAAGCTGGCAAGGTGCCGTCTGGCAGGCCCGCATTCCCGTGTCCAAAGAACGGGGGGACGCCCCCCGGCAGATGGCCTGGGTGATCGCCGCAGGCCCCGAATCGGCCCCCCAGGCCCCGGCGCTGGAGATCAACACCCCGGTGGAAGGCCAATGGCCTGCCAGCGCAGCCCCGGCCACCGTATCCCCCGAATTGACCCAGGCCCTGCAGGCCAATGCCGCCACGCCATCTCCCAACAACAGCAACACCTTGAGCCTGGGCCTGGCCTTGCTGGGTGCGCTGGTGGGTGGCCTGATCCTGAACCTGATGCCCTGCGTCTTTCCGGTGCTGGCCATCAAGGTGATGGGCTTCACCCGCCCCGGCACCAGCGCCCGCGAACACCGCGCCTCGGGTCTGGCCTACACCGCCGGGGTGGTGCTGTCGTTTGTGCTGCTGGGCGCCCTGCTGATGGCCTTGCGCGCTGCGGGTGAGCAACTGGGCTGGGGCTTTCAGCTGCAGTCGCCCTGGACCCTATCGGCCCTCGCACTGCTGTTCACCCTGCTGGGGCTGAACCTGGCGGGCTTGTTTGAGTTCGGCCAGCTCCTGCCGAGTGCCGTGATCAACCTGCAAAGCCGCCACCCCACAGTGGACGCTGCCCTGTCGGGCGTGCTGGCGGTGGCCATTGCGTCGCCCTGCACAGCGCCCTTCATGGGTGCCTCCATGGGGCTGGCGATTGGCCTGCCCTTATGGCAAGCCTTGCCGGTATTTGCCGCCATGGGCCTGGGCATGGCCTTGCCCTATCTGCTGGCCAGCCTGTGGCCCGCACTGGCGCATCGCTTACCCCGCCCTGGTGCCTGGATGGCAACCTTCCGTCAAGCCATGGCCTTCCCCATGCTGGCCACCGTGGTCTGGCTGATGTGGGTGCTGGGTCAACAAGCGGGCATCGACGGTGCCAGCGCTTTGCTGGCGGCGCTGCTGGCCACGGCAGCGCTGGTGTGGGCGCTGGGCCTGCCAGGCCGGGCCCGACCCATACTGGCCGGGCTGGCATTGGCGGCTTTGCTGGGCACAGCCTTGGGCCCACTGCGCCAGGCGCTGCAAGAGCCGCCCCCCGCCAGCAGCGTCACCGGCACGGGCAGCGAGCGCTGGAGCGTCTGGTCCGCCAGCGAGGTGGCGGCACGCCAGGCCCAGGGGCAGACCGTGTTCGTCGACTTCACGGCCGCCTGGTGCGTGACCTGCCAGTACAACAAGAAAACCACCCTGGCCGATGCCCGTGTGCTGGCCGCTTTTGACCAGAAAAACGTGCACACCCTGCGGGCCGACTGGACGCGGCGCGATGCGGCCATCACCCAGGCGCTGGCCCAGTTGGGGCGCAGCGGCGTGCCGGTGTATGCCGTGTATGTGCCGGGCAAGCCCCCGATGGTGTTGTCCGAGTTGCTTTCGGTCAATGAGGTCCTGAACGCCTTGCCTTGACTTGTCTCAAGTTTGTCCGGAACGGCCCTGCGACAATCGGGGCATGAATTCCTTCGCCCCCTTGCAAAACGACACCTTCCTGCGCGCCTGCCTGCGTCAGGCCACCGACCACACTCCCATCTGGCTGATGCGCCAGGCCGGCCGCTACCTGCCCGAATACCGCGACACCCGCGCCAAAGCTGGCAGCTTCATGGGCTTGGCCACCAATGTGGACTACGCGACCGAAGTGACCCTGCAGCCACTGGAGCGCTACCCATTGGACGCGGCGATTTTGTTCAGCGACATCCTCACCGTGCCCGACGCAATGGGTCTGGGTCTGAGCTTTGCCTTGGGTGAAGGTCCCAAATTTGCCAAGAACGTGCGCGATGAAGCCGCCGTCAAGCAGCTGGCCGTGCCCGACATGGACAAGCTGCGCTACGTGTTCGACGCCGTCACCAGCATCCGCAAGGCCCTGAATGGCCGGGTGCCGCTGATCGGTTTTTCGGGCAGCCCCTGGACACTGGCCTGCTACATGGTCGAAGGCGCGGGTTCCGACGACTACCGTCAGGTCAAGAGCCTGATGTACAGCCGCCCCGACCTGATGCACCGCATCCTGGAGGTCAATGCCGACGCGGTGGCCCTGTACCTGAACACCCAGATCGAAGCCGGTGCCCAGGCCGTGATGATTTTTGACAGCTGGGGCGGCGTGCTGGCCGACGGTGCTTTCCAGGAATTCAGCCTGGCCTACACGCGCCGCGTGCTGGCCCAGCTCAAAACCGAACACGCCGGTGCGCGCATCCCACGCATTGTCTTCACCAAGGGCGGTGGCCTGTGGCTGCCCGAAATGGGTGAACTGGACTGCGAGGTGCTGGGCCTGGACTGGACCATGAACCTTGGCAAAGCCCGCGCCTTGGTCGGCGGCAAGGTGGGTGGCCCCGGCAAAGCCCTGCAAGGCAACATCGATCCCAATGTGCTGTTTGCCCCACCCGACCAGATTGCCAAAGAAACCCGCCGCGTGCTCGACAGCTTTGGCCGTCCGCACACCGACGCCAGCACCACCGGCCCGACCCACATCTTCAATCTGGGCCATGGCATCAGCCAGTACACGCCGCCCGAACATGTGGCTGCGCTGGTCGAAGCGGTGCACAGCCACTCGCGGGCGCTGCGCCAACAGCGCTGAAAGCCGCGCTGCTACCATAAAAATGCCTGTGATCCAGGCATTTTTTGTGGCGAAAATCAACCCAAAGGGCTTGACTTATGCACAAAACCCCACATGCCTTCGCTCTGTAACATGGTGTTGCAAAGCCCTGTGGGCCTCTTCGAGGCACAATCGTAAGTTGTTGATTTTATTGAATCTTCTGCTTTTGCTCAGAAGACGGGCAATCTGGTGAAAGGCTTGATTTCTCAGGCTTTGCGAGCATCCAGATCGGGTTTTCAACAAAGTTATCCACAGTTTTTCTGAATGATCCACAAAGACCATTCAAATCAAGCACTTAGGGCGTTTTCGGAGAAACATCCTAATCAATAAAATCATCAAAGATTCCAGGATAAATTTCATTACCGTGAATACCGTCAACTGGCTAGAAGTTGCTGTCCAGACCCCCGCGCACAGCGGGGTGGGTGGCCTGCTGAGCTACCGCAGCCCGATGCCCCTGCTGCCCGGGCAACTGGTGCGGGTGCCCCTGGGTCGACGGGAAGTACTGGGCGTCGTCTGGCAGGTCCAGGCACAGGCCCCGGAAGGCATCGCCCTCACGGCGGTCAAGGACATCGCGGCAGTTCTGGAAGGTGTGGGCCCTCTGAATGGGCATTGGCTCAAACTGGTGCAGTTTGCCGCCCAGTACTACCAGCGCTCACTGGGGGAAGTCGCCCTGTCGGCCTTGCCCCCGCAATTGCGCGACCTGAACCCGACCCAGCTGGCGCGTCGCCTCAAGAAGTTGCCCGACCCAGCCACCCCGCTGGCCGATGTGCAAGGCCCCACGCTGTCCGAGCAGCAAAGCACTGCCTTGCAGCAGATGACCGAACAGGCTGGACCTTTTTTGTTGTTCGGCAACACCGGCAGCGGCAAGACCGAGGTGTATCTGCAAGCCGTGCAACGTCTGCTGCAAAGCGATCCGCAGGCCCAGGCCCTGCTGATGGTGCCCGAGATCAACCTCACCCCCCAGCTCGAAGCCCGGGTGCAGGCGCGTTTTGGTGCGCAAGCCGTGGTGTCCATGCACAGCGGCCTGACCGGCCCACAGCGGCTCAAGAGCTGGCTGGCCGCGCACAGTGGCGCGGCGCGCATCGTGCTGGGCACACGCATGGCGGTTTTTGCGTCCATGCCGCACCTGAAACTGATTGTGGTCGACGAAGAACACGACCCCAGCTACAAACAGCAAGAAGGCGCCCGCTATTCGGCCCGCGATCTGGCGGTCTACCGTGGACACCAGCTGGGGGCTCAGGTGCTGCTCGGCTCGGCCACACCGTCGCTGGAGAGCTGGCACCAGAGCCGCCCGGCGGACGAAGGTGGGCGTTATGTGCGCCTGCACATGCCCGAACGCGTGGGGGCGGCGGCCTTGCCCCAGGTCCGGCGGGTGGACATGAACCACCAGCCACGCCGCACCGTGCTGTCAGCCCCGGTGCTGCAAACCCTGCAGGACCGCGTGGCCAAGGGCGAGCAAAGCATGCTGCTGCTCAACCGCCGCGGTTACGCCCCCGTGCTGCACTGTGCCGACTGCGGCTGGAAGAGCGAATGCAAGCACTGCAGTGCCTTTCGCGTGTTCCACAAGATCGACCGCACCCTGCGTTGCCACCACTGCGGCTTCACCGACCGTGTGCCCCGCGCCTGCCCCGAATGCGGCAATGCCGACATCGCGCCTCTGGGGCGTGGCACCGAGCAGCTGGAAGAGCATTTGAGCGAACTGCTGGCCCATGTGAAACGCCCCGATGGCGGTCCAGTGCGGATTGCCCGCATTGATGCGGACACCACCAAACTCAAAGGGGCGCTGGAGAGCCAGCTCGCCCAGGTGCACAGCGGCGATGTGGACATCCTGGTGGGCACGCAGATGATCGCCAAAGGCCACGATTTCCGGCGCATCACGCTGGTGGTGGCCGTGAACCCTGACAGTGCCCTGTTTTCCAGCGATTTCCGGGCACCCGAGCGCCTGTTTGCGTTGCTCATGCAAGCCGCCGGCCGCGCCGGTCGAGCCGCTGGCCAGGGCAGCCCCAGCGAGATGCTGGTGCAGACTTTTCACCCCACACACCCGCTGCTCGAGGCGCTCAAGCGCCATGACTACCCCGCCTTTGCGGCCAGCGAGCTGGCCGAGCGCACCGCCGCCAGTCTGCCCCCCATCAGCCACCAGGCCTTGCTGCGGGCCGATGCACGCAGCCAGGACGTGGCCCAGGGCTTTCTGGGCGCGGCACGTGGCGCATTGGAAGAGCTGCTGATGACCATGTCAGGCGGCACCGAGCTGCTGGAGCAGGTCAGCCTGTACCCCGCAGTGCCTCTGAGCATGCAGCGCGTGGCCAATGTGGAGCGCGCCCAAATGCTGCTGGAGAGCCCTTCACGCAGCGAGCTGCACAAGGTCTTGTCCCAGTTGCAAGCGGTGCTGCACCACCTGCGCAGCCAGCCCGAGCACAAAGGCGTGATCCGCTGGCTGGTGGATGTGGACCCCCAGGCGATCTGAAGCCGCTCAGGGTTTGAGCAAGGCCACAGCCCCCGAAAACGTCAGAAAGGCCGCAGCCGTTGTGACCAGGATGATGCGGGCGATCCGCCCGTTGTCGGCACCAAAGCGTTCGGCCAGCATGGACACATTGCTGGCACTGGGCAGCGCCGCCACCAGCACCATCACGGTGAGCGCCAAGGGCTCAATGGCCACACCCGCGCGCATGGCGATGGCTGCCGCCAGAAAAACCAGCACCGGATGCACCAGCAGCTTGATCAAGGTCACAGGCAAATAGTCCACCAGCCGCAAAGGCCCGTGCTCGCGCTCATGGGCCAGCATCTGCGAGCGGGCCAGCACCGCACCAATGGTGAACAGGGCCACCGGAGAGGCCGCATCACCCAGCAGGCTCACGGTTTTGGCCACGGGCCCAACCAACGCCAGGTTCTGCCAGGAAAACACCGCGCCCAGCGAAATGGCCCAAGGCAAGGGGTTGCGCACCACACTCGCCAAAGCCTTGCGCGCCGCCACTGCCGCGCCATGCTCGCCAGCCGCATCAAGTCGCGACAAGGCGATGCACAAAGACGTTGTGAACACCATGTCCACCGCGATGGTGACGATGGCGGGCCCCGCTGCTGCAGGTCCGAGCAAGGCCACCAGCAGCGGCACGCCCATGAATCCGGTGTTGGGAAAGGCGGCCACCAAGGCCCCCAGCGACGCGTCGTTCCAGCGGATGCGCGGGTTCAGGCTGACTGAAACCGTGAACGCCACCATCAGGCTGGCGCACAAGAGGTAGGTAAAAAACACCCCAGCGTCCAGCAGCTGGGCAATCGGCGTGCTCGCGCCAAAGCGGAACAACATGCAAGGCAACGCAAAAAACAGCACAAAACCATTGAGACCCGGAATGGCCTGCAAGGGCAAGAATCCCTTTCGGGCGGCCAGGTAGCCGCACAAAACCAGGGCAAAAAATGGGAAGGTGACCCGCAAAACATCCAGCATCTGTCGATTGTCTTCGCAATCGGCGGCCCGCCCCGTCGCCACACGGACATGGCCTCCAAATGCGGCCCATCCGAGCGCACCGCGGCCACCCGCTATGATGGCCCGCTTTGCCCTGTCTTTGCTGTTTTCCTGCCCATGTCCGCCGGTCTGAACCTCGCCCAACTCGACGCCGTGAACTACGTCTCCGGCCCCTGCCTGGTGCTGGCCGGCGCGGGTTCGGGCAAGACACGCGTGATCACGCACAAGATCCAGCGCCTCATTGAGGTGGGCCTGGAGCCCAAACGCATTGCGGCCATCACGTTCACCAACAAGGCCGCCACCGAAATGCGCGAACGCGCCAAAGGCCTGATTGGCCGTGCAGCCAAGGACGTGGTGATCTGCACCTTTCACGCCCTGGGCGTGCGCATCATGCGTGAAGACGGAGAGGTGCTTGGACTGAAACCCAAATTCAGCATCCTGGACGCGGACGATGTGGTCAGCATCCTCAAGGACTGCGGCGGCACCACCGACGCCGCCACCGCCCGCCAGTGGCAGTGGACCATCAGCCTCTGGAAGAACCAGGGCCTGAACGCCGCACAGGCCCAAGCGCAGGCCCCCGACGACAACGCCCGCGTGATCGCCCGCATCATGGCGCTCTACGAAGAGCGCCTGACCGCCTACCAGAGCGTGGATTTTGACGATCTGATTGGCATGCCGCTGAAGCTGCTGGCCGAGCACGAAGCGGTGCGCACGAAATGGCAACAGGCCCTGGGCCATGTGCTGGTGGACGAATACCAGGACACCAACGCCACACAGTACGAGGTACTCAAGCACATCGTGGGTGAGCGGGCCCGCTTCACCGCGGTGGGTGACGACGACCAGTCGATCTACGGCTGGCGCGGCGCTACGCTGGACAACCTCAAACGCCTGCCCGAAGACTTTCCGCAACTGCGGGTCATCAAGCTGGAGCAAAACTACCGCTCTACCAGCGCCATCCTGCGTGCGGCCAACAACGTGATCCAGCCCAACCCCAAGCTGTTTCCCAAAACACTGTTCTCGGAGTTGGGCGAGGGCGAGCCGGTGCGTGTCGTCGATGCCGACGGCGAGGAACACGAGGCCGAGCGCGCCGCAGCGCGCATCCTGTCGATTCGGGCAGGTACTTCCGCAGAAGGCGCGGGACAACACCGCGAATTCAAGGACTTCGCCATCCTCTACCGTGCCAACCACATGGCCCGGCCGTTTGAGCAGGCCCTGCGCCGTGCGCAGATTCCCTACAAGGTCTCGGGCGGACAGAGCTTTTTCGACAAAGCCGAAATCAAGGACCTGTGCGCCTGGTTCCGGCTGTGGCTGAACAACGACGACGACCCGGCTTTCCTGCGCGCCGTGACCGCGCCAAAGCGCGGCATCGGTCATCAGACCCTGGCGCAGCTGGGCACCTTCGCCAGCCAGTACAAACTGAGCTTGTTTGAATCGCTGTTTGCCAGCAGCCTGCCCAGCGCGGTCAACAGCCGGGCCATTGCCGGGCTGCACGAGTTCGGTCGCTTCGTCAACGACCTCGAACACCGTGCTCGGCACACGCTGGGCAAAGAGGCTGCGCTCGCCTTTTTGCTGGAATGGCTGAAAGACCTCGACTACGAGAAACACCTGTACGACGGCGAAGACAACGAAAAAGTCGCTGCCGCCCGCTGGACCAATGTGCTGGAGTTTTGCGACTGGATGGCCGGGCGCTGTGGCGGCGAGATCGAAGACGCCACCGGCGCCCAAGCCACTGAAGCCAAGAGCCTGCTCGATGTGGCACAAACCATCTCCCTGATCTCCATGCTCAACGAGCGCGAGCAAGAACAGAACGTGGTCACGCTCTCCACGCTGCACGCCTCCAAAGGTCTGGAGTGGCCGCATGTGATGCTGGTCGGCGTCAACGAAGGCCTGCTGCCTTTCAAGCTCGGCGACGACGACGAACACAGCGGCCGCAGTGATGGGCCGATGAGCGAAGGCATCCTGCAGCGCCTGCAGGAAGAACGCCGCCTGATGTACGTGGGCATCACCCGCGCCCAACGCAGCCTGGCCGTGAGCTGGACGCGTCGGCGCAAAAAAGGACGTGAAATCGTCGCAGCCTTGCCCAGCCGCTTCATTGCAGAAATGGGGCTGGACAAAACCACCGCCAAAGAAGATCCCCGAGAAAAACTCAAGGCCTTGCGCGCCGAATTTGCCAAACGCGCAGCGCAAGTGCCCGAGGGCAAATCATGAAAATCCTGTTGGTTGCGGCCTCGGTCTGGGGCTGCCTGCAGGCTTTGGGCACTGCGCACGCTCAAAGCCATTGCCCTGCCGCTTCGGACATCCGTGCCGAGCAGCTGATCGGGCGCTGGGATGTTGAACTGCAGACCCGGCCCCCCACACGCTGGACGCTGGAGTTACAAGCTCACCCGGAACACGAAGGCAGTCTGCGGGGAACGCTCACACACGCTACGCAGCAGGCACTGGTGGTGGCCGACTGGGACGATGGCGAACTCACCATGGAAGAAAGTCACGATGGGCAACGCATTGCAGCCACCTGGCTGGGAAGCGCCTCGCCAGGCCAGTGCGGTCAGCAAATTGAAGGCCTGCGCCAATCAGGGGACGCCATCAGCAGCGCACCCTTGCGTTTCACCATGCGTTCACGCCACGTGCGTTGACTCGCGCACCACCAAGGTGGTGGGCAGGATCTGCGACTCGGGCTGCTCGCCCTCCATCACGCGCACCAGGCTGTCCACCAGTTGCACACCCGCCATATCGAGCGGCTGACGCACCGTGGTGATGGGCGGGAAACTGTGCGCAGCAGATTCCACATCGTCATAGCCAACCACACAGACGTCTTCAGGTACACGGTAACCTCTTTCACGCAAGACACCGATCGCGCTGATCGCCAGCAAGTCACTGGCGGCCACCATGGCATCAAAATTCAGACCATACCGATCCAGATGCTCCCGCAGTGCGCGTTGCCCGTCGAGCGGTGCAAAAGACGAAGCGATGTACAACTCGGGGTCGGTCTTGAGGCCGAATTGGCCCAAGGCGTTCTGGTAGCCCGCATAACGTTTCTCAGGCTCGGGCAGGATCTTGTCGCCCATGAAAGCGAGCCGTTTGCGTCCAAGCGACAGCAAGTGCTCGGTGGCCATGTAGCCACCGCTCTGGTTGTCACTGCCCACGCTGCAATACAGCTGGTTGGGCAGCTGTGCACCCCAGGCCACAAAAGGCAAACGACGCCGGGCCAGTTCATTGAGCTGGTCGTGATGGCCCCACTGGCCGATCATGATGATGCCGCCCACACGGCCCGAGTCATACAGTGCCGCGATGTTGTCCAGGTGTTCCGAGTCCACACGAGACAACAACAGGTCGTATTGCCGCTCGGTCAAGGCATCGGCCAAGCTACCCAGCATGGTCAGAAAAAATGGATCGGAAATGCTTTGCCGGTTGGTCGCGTTGTAGGGGATAACCACCCCGATGGTGCGGTTGCCACCACGGCGCAGGCTCTGCGCACCCAGGTTGATGGTGTAGCTCAGCGACTTGGCCAGCTCCTGGATACGCTGGCGGGTCTCTTCATTGATCAACGCGCTGCCATTCAAGGCACGTGACACGGTGGCCGTTGACACCCCCGCCAAACGGGCGATGTCGGCCATCTGAATTTTCTTCTTGTCAGTGACTGGCTTGACCATGGGAACTGGCGACTCCTGAGCCTTTGATAATAAAACAAAGCACGATCACTGAAGAGCGGCTGTAGACAAAAAAATGCCCCGCCGCTGAAGCGGCAGGGCGAAGAAGTTTCCTTGGAAGAAACGTACTCAACAACTTGTGTGTGTCTTGGCGCGTCAGTTGATGAACTGCTCGGAGCCCACAATGCCCAACTTGGTCAGGCCATTGCTCTGCGCACTCGCCATCACGCCCGCCACCGCCTCGTACTTGGCCTTCGCGTGCGAGCGGATGTGGATCTCCGGCTGCGGGCTCATCGCCGCCGCCTCCTTGATCTTCAGCTCCAGCTCTGCGCGGCTGCCTACAGGCTTGCCGTTCCAGTTCACCACGCTTTGCGCGTCCACATCCACCTTGATCACCACCGGGTCCGCCTTCTTGGGCGCGTTCGTGGGCAGCGGCATGTCCAGGTTCACCGAGTGCAGCTGCGCCGGGATCGTGATGATCAGCATGATCAAAAGCACCAGCATCACGTCAATCAGCGGCGTGGTGTTCATGTCCACCATCACCTCTGGCTCGTTGCTGCTGCTCGTTCCTACGTTCATTCCCATGTCTGACTCCCTCAGTTGCTCGGCTCGGTGATGAAGCCCACCTTCACGATCCCTGCACGCTGCACCGAGTACATCACCCGGCCCACCGCCTCAAAGTCGCTCTTGCCGTCCCCGCGGATCTGCACTTCCGGCTGCGGCGTCTTCACCGCAAACTTCTTCATCCGCTCGCTCAGATCGGCCGTGTTCTTGATCGGCGTGTCGTACAGGTAAATCTTGCCCGCACGGTCCACCGAGATGATCACGTTCTCCGGCTTGGTCTCTCGCACCACGTTCTTCTCTTTGGGCAAGTCCACCTTGACGGACGTCGTCACCACCGGAATCGTGATCAGAAAGATGATCAAAAGCACCAGCATCACATCCACCAGCGGCGTGGTGTTGATGGTGCCGATGATCTCGTCATCGGCTTCGCCTACGTTCATGGCCATGTTGGCTTCTCCTGTAGCCGGTCAGTGTGCGCCGCAGCGCACACCCACCGTGGGGCTTTACTTCTTGCTGGAGGCCAGCAGCACCGAGTGCAGGTCCGAGCCAAAAGCGTTGACCTCTTCCATCGCCGCCTTGTTGCGGCGCACCAGCCAGTTGTAGCCCAGCACCGCAGGCACAGCGACTGCCAGACCGATGGCCGTCATGATCAGCGCCTCACCCACAGGGCCAGCGACTTTGTCGATCGAGGCTTGGCCGGACATGCCGATCTTCACCAGCGCGTGGTAGATGCCCCACACGGTACCGAACAGGCCCACAAAGGGGGCTGTGGAGCCGACAGTCGCCAGGAAGGCCAGGCCGTCTTGCATGCGGCTTTGCACGTTGCCAATGGCACGCTGCAGGTTCATGGTCACCCAGTCGTTGAAGTCGATGGCGCCCAGCATGCCGGTGTGCTTGGAAGCACCTTCCAGACCCTTCTCGGCGATGAAGCGGAAGGCGCTGTCTTCACTCAGGGTGTCTTTGCCCTGGGCCACAGAGCCTGCGCTCCAGAAGTTCTCCTGGGCTTGCTTGGCCTGCTTGTTGATCTTGGCTTGCTCAGCGTATTTGGTGAAGATCACGTACCACGAGCCCATGCTCATGATGATCAGGATCATCAGTGTGCCTTTGGCCACGAAATCGCCCTGGTTCCACAGGGCGCTCAGGCCGTAGGGGTTTTCTTCTTCAGCAGCGGGCGCGGCAGCGGCAGGCGCAGCCACTGCAGCGGGGGCCACTTCAGACGCGGCGGGCGCAGCTGCTGGGGCTGCAGCGGCAACTGGAGCAGGGGCAGCTTCTGCCGCCTTGGGCTTGGCGGCCAGTGCAGTGCCTGCACCCAGCATGGCGGCCAGCAGGCCTGCACACAGAACGATTTGTTTGATTTGCTTGAACATGATGAGGGACTCCTCTGGGGTTCTTTTGAATTCGGTTGATCTTGTCTCTGGTCCGGGTCACGCTTTTCGCGTCACTCCAGTCGCCAGGTGTACTTCATGCTGGCCCAGGCCTGTTCAGGCTTGCCATCCACGGTGGCAGGTTTGAACTGGCATTTGGCCAATCCGGCTCGGGCAGCTTCGTCCAGGCGTCTGAAGCCTGAACTCTTGTCCACTTCGGCCTGAATCACCTTGCCATCCACACCCACCAGGAAGCGCAGGCTCACCGTGCCTTCTTCTTCCAGGCGGCGCGAAGCGCTGGGGTATTCCGGTTTTTCACAGTTGGCCGAATTGACCACGGCGCCTGTGCGCACCGGCGCGGCTGCAACAACCGGCGCTGGCGACGGCGGCGCCACCGGCTGCGGCGTGTTGGACACGGCAGCGATCGCATTGGCCGAAGGTGGCGCCGAGACTGGCACATCCACTGGCGGCACGTAGGCCGGCGGAGGCGGCGGCAGGTTCTTGGGCGGTGGTGGTGGTGGCGGTGGTGGAATGTCGGGCTTTTGCTCTTCGAGCAACACCGCTTCGACCGGACCTTTGAGCTTCTTGACGAACGAACGGGCCAGGCCCGAATTGATCGCCCACAGCAACAACAGGTGCAGCACCACCACCAGCCCCACACCCACCAGGTGCTTGGTCGGCTTTCTTTGCCGGCTGGCGTAGTCTTGCATTGTTTGGCTACTCCTTTTTTGTCTTCAGGTTAATCTGCAATCGTTTGCATGATACGCATGATTGAGAATCTATTGGTATAGGGGAAACCCGTAAACCAGTAACGTGGTTACAGCGTAACAGCGTTATTTTCGTTTCAGACTAGGGAAAATCCTATGATTTCTCCGAATTCATGAAAATTGGTTACTGATTTTAGCTGGCGAAACAGATCAGCAACTCAACTCAAAACATTGCAATCGTTTTCAATTGAGTTCAATGAATCGATGCCGCCCCGGCACACGCACGACAGACATACACCTGCGCCGACTCGCCCTGTGGCGAGCGGTAATGACGCGCCACGATACCCTGGACCCTCGCCACTTCGGTCGCAGGCAACAAAGCCACCACACAACCACCAAAACCACCTCCGGTCATTCGGGCTCCGCCATGAGAGCCAATACTGGATTGGAGCAGGGCCACCAACGCATCAATCGCTGGAACCGTGATTTCAAAATCATCGCGCATGGAGGCATGTGACTCGGCCATGAGTTCGCCCATGCGCACCAAATCACGGCGGGTCAGTGCAGCCGCCGCATCCTGGGTGCGCTGATTCTCAGTCACCACATGCCGTGCGCGGCGCAAGGTGACGGCATCCAGCCCCGCCGACTGTGCCTGCAGACGATCCAGCGTCAGGTCCCTCAAGGCTTGCACGCCATAGTGGCGTGCGGCACTTTCGCATTGCTGCCGCCGGATGTTGTATTCGCTCTCGACCAAACCACGCTGAATCCGGGAATGGATGATCATGACTGCCAGATCGTCCGGCATGGGCACAGGGTGCGCTTCCAGCGTGCGGCAATCAATGAGCAAAGCATGGTCTGCTTGCCCGCGTGCAGAAATCAGCTGATCCATGATGCCGCAATGGCAGCCCACAAACTGGTTCTCTGCACGCTGACCAATCAAGGCCAGATCGGTGGGGCCAAGGCCATCCAGCCCACACAGGGTCTTGAACGCCTGCCCGATGGCCACCTCCAGCGATGCCGAAGAAGACAGCCCTGCCCCCTGGGGCACATTGCCCGCGATCGCGAGGTCTGCACCACTCAGTGGCAGCCCTTGGTCGAGCAGAATTTTGACCACGCCACGCACATAGTTGGCCCAGGGCGCATCCAGGCGAGGCACAAGGGCTTCATCGAGACTGAATTCATCCAGAGCACCGCCGTAATCGCTTGCCAACACCCGGACACGGCGATCCTGGCGCTGCCGCACGGCCACCAGCGTGTGGAAATCGATGGCGCATGGCAGCACGAAGCCATCGTTGTAGTCGGTGTGCTCACCGATCAGATTGACGCGGCCTGGCGCTTGCACAAACAGCGCAGGAGGCTGGCCAAAGGACTGCTCAAAGACTGTCCGGAGCTTGTTGATCAAAGGCGATGTCATGATTTTTGAGACTCCATGGGGTCAGCGACCGCTGTAATGCACATCGCTGAGTTCCCGCAAACGTTGGGCGGCCTGCTCAGGTGTCAGATCGCGCTGTGCTTCGGCCAGCATCTCAAAGCCGACCATGAACTTGCGCACCGATGCAGAACGCAACAGCGGTGGATAAAAATGCGCATGCAGTTGCCAGGGCTCACCCGCCTGCCCATCGAAAGGCGCACCGTGCCAGCCCATGGAATACGGGAATGAGCACTGAAACAGGTTGTCGTAACGTGAGGTCAGCTGCTTCAGGGCCAACGCCAGATCGTCTCGTTGCGCTGGCTGCAGCTGAGGCATCTGCTGCACCGCAAAGCGGGGCAGCAACAAGGTCTCGAAAGGCCAGGTGGCCCAAAACGGCACCACCGCCACCCAATGCTCGGTCAGCACCACGACACGTTCGCCCGACGCGATCTCACGCTCGGCCACATCCAGCAGCATCGCGCGCCCATGCTCGGCGAAGTACGCCCGCTGATGGCGATCCTCTGCTGCGGCCTCGTTGGGCAAATGGTCTGTGGCCCAGATCTGACCATGGGGATGGGGCTGGGAACACCCCATCACCGCCCCCTTGTTCTCAAACACCTGCACCCAGGCATGTTGTTGCCCCAGATCGCTGGTTTGCGCACACCAGGCATCGACCACGCCCCTGAGGGCTGGCAGACTCAGTTCAGGCAGCGTGCGACCGTGGTCCGGAGAAAAGCAGATGACACGGCTGGTACCACGGGCTTCATGCAGCTGGTACAAAGCATCGTCCGAAGATGGTGCCGCAGGCACCTGCGGCATGAGGGCCGCATGGTCATTGGTGAACACATAGGTGCCCGCGTAATCGGGATTGACATCGCCACTGACGCGGGTGTTGCCTGCGCAGAGATAGCAATCAGGGTCATGGGCAGGCAGGGCCTGGGCTGCCACAGCTTCCTGCTGCCCTTGCCAAGGCCGCTTGGCCCGGTGTGGCGAGACCAGCACCCACTGCCCTGTGAGGGGGTTGCGACGACGGTGGGAATGCTCGGTCATCTCGAAATCGGAATGGTTCATGGTGCATAACCTTGAGGGTTGCGGGATTGCCAGCGCCAGGTGTCGGCACACATCTCGTCCAGAGAACGCTGCACACGCCAGCCCAGCACTTGCTCTGCGCGGGTCGGATCGGCCCAGAACGCGGCCAGATCCCCCGGGCGACGCGGCGCAAACGCATAGGGCAACGTTTGGCCACAAGCACGCTCAAACGCGGCCAGCATCGCCAGCACACTGTGCCCCTGACCCGACCCCAGATTGAAGACATGGTGCCCGGCACGCCCATGCCCATAACGCAGTGCGGCCAAGTGCCCATCGGCCAGGTCCATGACATGGATGTAGTCGCGCACGCCTGTGCCATCGGGTGTCGGGTAGTCGTTGCCAAAAATGTTCAGTGCAGGGCGACGCCCCACCGCCACCTGCGCGACAAAAGGCATCAGGTTGTTGGGCACGCCCTGAGGGTCTTCGCCCATGCAGCCACTGGGATGGGCCCCCACAGGGTTGAAATAGCGCAAAGCGGTCATCGACCAGGAGGGGTCGGACACCACCATGTCGGCCAGGATCTGCTCGACCATCAGCTTGCTGCGACCGTAGGGATTGTTCGCACCCATGGGCGAGCCCTCATGCAAAGGCATGTGCTGCGCTTCACCGTAGACCGTGGCCGAAGAGCTGAACACCAGGGTCTTGACGCCAACTTCACGCATGGCATCGATCAACACCAGAGAGCCCTGGACGTTGTTGTCGTAATAACGCAAGGGTTGCACCACCGACTCGCCCACGGCCTTAAGACCGGCAAAGTGGATGACCGCATCAATCGCATGTTCCCGCAAGGCTTGCACCAGGCGCACACGATCCCGCACATCGGCCTCGATGAAAACAGGACGCTGCCCGCTCACCGCCTCGATGCGATCCACCACGGCAGCTTGGGCATTGATCAGCGAATCAAGGATGACGGGACGAAAGCCCGCCGCGATCAATTGCACACAGGTGATGCTGCCGATGTAGCCGGCACCACCGGTCACAAGGATGTTCATGTGGCAGACCTCAAACGCGCGTCAAGCGCACAATGAAGGCCGTCTCGGCCTGCGTGCGGGGCAAAGGCAAGCCAGCGTGGCGCAGCCAGCCGCCATCGAGCACCAAACCTGGCTCGGCATGGAGTGCGTCAAAGAAAGGCGCCGTGTTGTGCGGCCCCGTGGGCAGCACCGTGCCCTCAGGCACACACGCACGCACCCGGTATACGCTGGCGCCATCCAGCATGGGCAAGGGCAAGCGTGGTGTGTAGCGGTGGTGAGTGGGCTGGGTGCGGTACACCAGCAACAGCACATCGCTGGCCCCACCCGAGGCATCGAGATCGCCATGGGCTTGCCAGACGATGCCGTCATCCGCGGCGCCCTGCCAGACATGGCCGTGGTGCAAGCGCTCACGCAGATCCTTGTACATCTGGATCCAGGCTTTGAGCTCTGCCGCATCGGCTTCGCTCAGGATGCGTGCATCCAGCTCCACCCCCAGGTGCCCCGGCAAAGCCACGGCGGCTCTGAAGGCCATGCTCTGCGTGCGACCCGTGGTGTGCGCCCGGGCACTGCCCACATGCGCCCCCATGATCTCTGGCGGGAAGAACTGCAGGAATCCGCGCTGAATACCCACGCGCGACATGGCATCGATGCAGTCGCTGGTCCACACCCGATGGGTATGGCGCAGCACCCCGAAGTCGATGCGACCTCCGCCGCCCGAGCAACTTTCGATTTCCACCTCAGGGTGCGCAGCACGGATGCGTGCAAACAGTGCATACGCTGCATGCACCTGGGCGCGGTACCCGGCAGTGCCATCGTGCAGGCCAGCCGTGGTCAGGTCGCGGTTGTGGTCCCACTTGATGTAGCGAATCGGCTGCACCGACAGCAAGGCGTCGATCTTGCCGAACAAATAATCACTGACCTCTGGACGCGAAATGTCCAGCACCAGCTGGTTGCGTGCAGTGATCAAGGGGCGACCCGCCAACTGCAAAGCCCAGTCGGGGTGTGCCCTGAACAGGTCACTGTCCGGGTTGATCATCTCCGGCTCGAACCACAGGCCAAACTCCATGCCCAGGCTGTTCACATGCGCCACCAGATCGGCCAGCCCTTGCGGGAACTTGCTCTCGTCCGGCCACCAGTCGCCCAGCGCGGCGCGGTCATGGTGACGACCATGGAACCAGCCATCGTCCAGCACGAAGCGCTCCACCCCCACCGCCGCCGCCGCCGTCGCCAACTCCTTGACTTTCTCGGGGTAGACGTCGAAGTAAAAACCCTCCCAGGTGTTCAGGTGCACCGGGCGCGGCCGCATCTGCCCACCGGGCCAGTTCAGGCGTGAGCGCAATTCGGCATGGAAATTGGCGGCCAGGCCATTGAGGCCCTGGCTTGAGCAGCTGGCCACCAGCTCGGGGGTGTGCATCACGCCACCGGGGACAAGCAGCCCTTCACCGGGTGCCAGCCACTCACCCATCTGCCACTGGTACTGCGCGTCGTGCAGCCACTCGATGGTTTGCTGGTGGTTGCCCGACCAGGCCAGATGCGCGCCATACACCAGGCCTGCGCTTTCTGTGACGCCTTCGGTGGTGACCACAGCACCAGGAAAGCAATCGTGCGATGTCCTGCCGCGGCGGCTCTCGCGGCGCCACAGGCTGCGCGAGAGCCGATCGGTTTGCAGCAAAAACTCATGGTTGTGTTGCCCGGCATAAGAGCGCACACCCGTCGCCTGCCCAGGCAACAGCAAGGTCCCGGCGGCAAGCCACTGCACATCAAGCGGCGTCTCACCCAGGTTGCGCAAATGGCTTTGCATGACCAGCACATCGCTTTGCGGGTCCATCCGCAAATGCACTGCCAGCTCAATGGCGGCCACCGGATCGGTCAACACCACACGCACGGCCTGCTCTGGCACCTCCCAGTGCACCTCGCATTGCGTAAAGGCCTGCGCAAAAGCCCTCCCGTTGCGGTGCGCCAGCAAGGCACTCTGACCGAACCAGCCCACGCCAAAACTGGGTGCCAAGGTCAAGGGCTGGTCGAAGTCCAGCATGAAGGAGGGCAAAGGCCGGGCATCACGCAAGGCATGTGGGACATGGCCATGGAGCCGAGGGCCCCAATAGCGCCAGATGGGGGCCTCGCCCGCAGGCAACTCCAGCACAAGGCTGGTGCTTCGGCCATGCAGGCTCAAACTGGATACGGCGGGACTCAAGGCAGGGTGATTCATGGTGGTTTCCACAAGAACATTCACGCAGACGCCTGGTGTTTGGCGCTGAATTGGCGAAATACTAACACGAGTTAGATTTTAATCAAGAGGCCAGCGCTTCAACCTATTTCATTGCGGCCAGCCGCTATAGTCCATGCCAGCTTCTCAAAGACGTTGCCCCCATGACACCCGCTCGCCCTCGCCCCCCCACCAGCGCCCAAGTGGCCCTCAAAGCTGGCGTTTCGCGCACCACCGTGTCTTTTGTGCTCAACGGTGTGCGCAACCAGGGCATCAGCGACAGCACGTATGCCAAAGTGCTCGCCGTCGCTCAAGAGATGGGCTACCACCCCAATGCTGCTGCACGCAGCCTGGCCAGCGGCTCCACAGGCACGGTGGCCCTGGTGATCCCGAAGGCTTCGCACCTGTGCGTCGACGCCTTTCTGGCGCAATTGGTGGCCACGCTCAACGAAGAGTGCCACCACCACGGCCTGAAGATGCTGATCGAATCCACCGACGAAGAAGGTCGCGAGCCAGGTGGCTTCATGAACCTGGTGCATGGGCGCAGCATTGACGGGCTGATCGTGGCCAACCTGCGAACCTCCGAGCACGAGCACCTGAACCGCATCCGCGAAGCAGGCATCCCGCTGGTCGCATTGACGTCACGACCGAACGAGCTCAAGGACATCTGCACGCTGTGCAGCGACACCTCCATCTCCGCTCAAACGGCGGTGAAGCACCTGGTTGATCTGGGGCATCGGCACATTGCCTACATCAGCTATGCCCAGCCCGAGTACGACTCGGTGCACGAACGCGAAACCGGCTGGCGAACCGCCTTGCTGCAAGCCGGGCTGGCACCCGATCCGGCACTGGTCGAATACGCGGACATCAGCGCGCAAAGCGGCTATGAAGCCGCCCGTCGCCTGCTTGCACGCGGCGTCAAGTTCACCGGCCTGTTTGCCGGCAACGACACCGTGGCTTTTGGCATTGCCCGGGCCTTGCAGGAGGCGCAACTGCGCATTCCCGAAGATGTGGCCCTGGTCGGTTACGACGACATCCCACTGGCCGCTTTTGCCAATCCACCCCTGACCACCATGCGCACCGACCCGGTAGGGCAGGCCAAAGCGGCCTTGCAATTGTTGCTGGCCCAATTCCATGGCCAGCCGATCACCACCGATGCCGCACACGAAGTGGCACCCCGCCTGATCGTGCGCGCCTCATGCGGCGGCAAGGTTCACGCTACTCGCTGAAACACAAAGCGCAACGCCAAAAAAAAAGGCAGACCCCGAAGGGTCTGCCCTGGATTCCGAAACTCCGAAGAGGATCAGAACTTGTAACGCACTGTGGCGCTGACGGTACGGCCAGTTTCAACACCAGCGCCGTAGACGTTGCCGCTGATCAGACCTGCTGTGCTGGAGGGGTACAGCTTGTTGAACAGGTTGTTGACGTTGACCGAACCGATGATGCCACCACCGAAGTCGTGGTTCACAAAGGCGTTCACGATGTAGTGACCGTCCACCGATGCGGTGTTGGCATCGTTGAGGTACATCTTGCCAACGCCACGGGCGATGGCACCGAACACGGTGCTGCCCATCGTGTAACGTGGGGACAGCGTGTAGCGCCACTTGGTAGAACCAGCGGGTGTGTTGCCGATGTAGGTGCTGCTGGCGGTGTTCTTGGTGAACGACTCGTCGCTGTACACAGCGTTGGCGTTCAGAGAGAAGTTGCCAAACGAAACACCGGATTCGAATTCAACGCCGTCAGCCTTGTAGCCCAGCTCGCGCAGGTAAGGGCCGTCACGCTGGATGTTGCGTGTGGGGTCGTAATCGAACTCTTTGGTGGTGGAGTGGAAGTACGTCGCAGACAAGGCGTAACGACCTTCACCGACATTGCCACGTGTCTTGGTACCCAACTCGAACTGAGCCACAGGCGCCACAGCGATGTCACCTGCACCAGCAGCCAGGCCGCCCAACGCATTGAAGTTGTTCGTCGTGGTCAGCAGACGGTCGGAGATGGCGCGGTGGCCCAGGCTGTAGCGACCGAAGACGCTGGCATCCTTGTTCAGACGGTAGTTGGCACCGGCAGAGTAGTTGTTGTAGCTGGTCTTGTAGTCAGCCAGGATGCGGTTGGTGGCCATGGTGGTGGACAAACCATTGACAGTGGGGCCTGCTGCACCCACATCTGCGTAGCCATAACCACGGAAGTGTTCGTTGCGGATACCGGCGTCCAGATCCCAGTTGCCTGTTTCCAGGTTCAGACCCAGGTAAGGGGCTGTGGTGGTGAACTGCTCGTTGATGTTCTTGGCGCTGTCAGCACCCCAGCTGTTGTTGTAGCCGGTCAGACCTTGGTTGGTCAGGGCGGCGTTCTGGGCGTTGAACACATCGATCACAGCGCCGTTGTAGGCGGCTTCGACCACGCGTGTGCTGATGCTCCACTTTTGCACCACGTTCTGGCGCGAGTAGAACAGACCGGCCTTGGCATTGAGCTTGTTGCCATTGCCCATGTCAAACGCCTTGCTCACGGCAAAGTCGTTCACAAAGTTGCCCATGTCCGGTGTTTGCACGTTGATGGCGCCACCTGTCGACACCAGACCGGAAGCCAGGTTGGCGTCGGTCACCACGGTGCCGGCCTTGGGGCCGTTCAGGTACTTGGCATACGAAGCGCCGGTGATGCCCGACAGTGCGCTGCTCAGTGTCTTCACATCCCAGAATTGGGTCTGGAAAGCGCCTGCGTTTTGAGACACGCGGAACTTGTTGTCCACGGTGTAGCCGTTGCTCAGCTCGTTGTGGAACTCAAAGCCAACCGATTTGGACTTGGAGGTGATGCCGTTGGTCAGCGAAGACTGCGTGATCTGGCCAGTCACGGGGTCCATGGCTGGGAAGGTGTTGTTGAACTTGGAGTACTGGGAGTCGTACAGACCGTTGAAGCCACGGGCCAAGCCGAAGTTGGACAGCACGCCGCCGTTGGATGTGGCGGTCAGGAAAGTTTGCGGTGTGGTGGGCGCAGTCTCGTCCAAGGCCTTCAGGTTCAAGCGAACATAGCCTCGTGTGCCGTTGAACTCCTTGGTGACATTGGCCTTGATCTGGTAGCCATGCAGAGCACCAGGCGCCGCCTGACGTGCGCCTTCGCCGTCACGGAAGTAACCGCCCACGTGGTAGTACATGTCGGAGCCGATGCGGCCACCCACATCACCGTCAACACGGGTCTCGTCGTAGTTCATACCACGTGTGATGCCGATGGAGCCACCTTGCTCTTTGCCGGTCTTGCTCATGTAGTTGATCACGGCGCCAGGGGCGTGCGATGCGAACACAGAAGAAGAACCGCCACGCAGGGTCTGGATGCTGTCGACGTTGTTGTCGAAACGGGTCCAGTAGTCGTTGTTCGAGAACATCATGTCACCGAACTGGACTGTGGGCAGGCCGTCTTCCTGGATCTGGACATACTTGGAACCACCGGAGGAAATCGGCAGACCACGAACGGAGATGTTGGCGTTACCGCCAGGACCGGCTGTGGCTTCGGTGCGGATACCGGGGATCAGCAACAGCACTTCGGACTCGGAGCGGGCGCCGAAGTCTTTGATGGTGTCCTGGTCAACGTCGGTCACGGAAACCGAGCTGCGCAGTTTGGATTTGGCTGTGGACGAGCTGGTCACAACCACTTCGTCGAGCTTCAGGCTTTCTTGGGCATAGCCCACGCCAGCTTGCAGCAAAGCTGCAACGGCAACGGCTACGGGGGTGTAGCTGGCAATCTTCTTCATGGGATCTCCTTGGATGATGGGATGAACTAACGGGCATTAGCCGATTAGGACAGATGAATTATCAAAGAAATTTGCAATCGATTACATTTGGTAAAAACCCTAGTTTGTTGCAAAAATATGACGCGAAACAGCGGGAATGGGCTGATCAATGAAAAAAATCAGCAATCGTTTCCATAAAGTTGGGGGCCAACCGCAGGCCGTGAGCCCTCATTCCCCTGCGGGCGCACCCTGGACTCACGCCTCGGCGGCGCAGAACTTGCGGATGTAGTCCATGTGCGTGGGCATGGCACTGGCCGCCTGGGCCATGGCCTGGCGCAATTGCTTGAGTGTGTGGTTGCCGTCGGTGCTGCGGTGGTGGAGCAGCGGATCATGGCGCTCAGGCCAATTGAGCTGCCCCAGATGCACCGCCAGCCAGCTGGGTGGACCAAACAGGTCATAGCCATCGGTCACGATGCGACCGTAGCGCTTGAAATGGTCCATCTTGTATTGCAAGGAATCCGGGATGCTCATGGCCGAGCAATAACGCCACAGCGGCGCATCGTCGCGCGTGGTCAGCTTGTAATGCAGCACCAGGAAGTCTCGGATGCGCTCAAACTCGGTGTTGCCGATGCGGTTGTACTCCTCGGTCACCAAGGGATCGAAATCGCGATCCGGGAACAAGGCCAGCAAACGCGAAATGCCCGACTGCACCATGTGCAAGCTGGTGGACTCCAGCGGCTCCATGAAACCGCTGGACAAACCCAACGCCACCACGTTCTTGTTCCACAGCTTCTTGCGTCGCCCCGTCACGAACCGCAAGGGCCTGGGGGTGGCCAGCGCCTTGCCATCCAGGCGCTGCAGCAACAGGGATGCGGCCTCGTCTTCGCCCATGAACTGACTGCAAAACACATAGCCGTTGCCAATGCGGTGCTGCAGTGGAATGCGCCACTGCCAACCGGCCTCTCGGGCGGTAGAACGGGTGTAGGGCAAAGGGTCCCCTGCCGACTCACAAGGCACCGCCATGGCCCGGTCACAAGGCAGCCAGTGCGACCAGTCTTCGTAACCTGTTTTCAGTGCCTCCTCGATCAAAAGACCTCTGAAGCCCGAGCAATCGAGAAACAGATCCCCTTCGATCTCGCGCCCGTCGTTCAGGCGCACCTTGTCCACAAAGCCATCGGGCTCACGCAGCACGACATCGACGATCTTGCCTTCGACGCGCTGAACACCGCGCTTTTCAGACACTTCACGCAGGTATTTGGCATACAGCCCGGCATCAAAGTGGTAGGCGTAGTCGTACATCGACATCACCGAACGCGGATCGCTGGAGGGCTTGTCGAACTTGCCACGGCTGGCCGCTGCCCAGGCCATCGCATAGTCGTCAATGGCAGGCATATTGGCTTGCTGCTGCTTTTGCTTGAGCCAGTATTGGTGCAGCGGTGAATAGTCAAACTGCACACCGTGCGGTCCGAACTGGTGGAAATAACGGTGCCCTTTCTGGGCCCAATCCACGAATTCGATGCCCAGCTTGAAGGTCGCTTGCGTGCGCCGCATGAACTCGAACTCGTCGAGCCCCATGACACGGTTCAGTGTCTTGATGGGCGGGATGGTCGCCTCGCCTACCCCCACAGTCCCGATCTCGTCCGACTCGATCAAGGTGATCGCGCAACCCTGACTCAAGGCGTTGGACAGTGATGCGGCAGCCATCCAGCCGGAGGAGCCTCCGCCCACAATCACAACGCGTCGGATGCTTCGGTTCCCGTCTTGCATGGCTTTACCTTGGTGTGTCAGTCGATCGTCAATTCTGCGGCTTCAGCGCAATGGAACTGCTGCTCACCGTCAGCCGAACTGTAATTCACCACGCCAGTTTTGGACTTGAGATCCACCTCCAGACGCGCAAAGTGCTCGCCCGATGTCCAGGTCATGACCAAGCGGTCTTCTGCTGGCGCTGAGCTGCTGAAGTCGCCGTTGAAGGCGGGGTGTGTGTTGCGCAGGCGGATCAGCTCGATCAGTCGGGCCACCACGGGGGTTTCGATGGCGTCCAGCACTTCAGCGCGGGGGTAGTAGTGGCGGTTGATGTCTCGCCCCACTTGGGTGCGTTCGAGCAGGGCCATGTCGTTGTGACCGGCCAGCAGACCCACGTAGTAGACCTGCGGGATGCCCGGCACAAAGAACTGGATGGCCCGCGCCACCAGGTACGCCGCTTCGTTGCGGCCCAGCGCATCAAAGAAGGTGCAGTTGACCTGGTACAGGTCCAGGTTGGAGGCCGCAGCGCCTGTGGCCTTGCGGCTTTGGCCTTGCGAGTTGCGGTGCATGCGTTCAACCAGCTCGTCCAGCTCATGCGGAGGCACCAGCCCGGGACTGCCTGCACGGTCTGTGGCATCTGCGCCAATGTCGATGATGCCAATGCCATCGTGGGTGTCGAGCACAGTCACCGCGTTGTTGGGGCGCTGCCCCAACCAGTTGAGCAAGGGACCACTGCGACCAAACTCGAGTGCGTGCAGCACCAGCGGCGGCAAGGCAAAGTCGTACACCCAGTCGACCTTTTTGGCGATCTCGATCTGGCGCTTGAAGTAGGAGTGGATTTCCACCAGCACTTCCAGGCCCAGCTCACGTGCGCGGGCCGCGAACTCGCCGATGAACTCAAACGTCTCGGGCATCATGAAGCAGTTTTTGCCTGCTTTCTTGATGGCGTAACCCACCGCATCCAGCCGCACCATGGTCACACCGCTGTCAGACAGCGATTGGAGGATGGCGTCCAGATACGCCTTGCCAGCAGGGTGGTGCACATCGATGTCGATCTGCTGGGGTGTGAACGTGGTCCACAGCAAACGGCGCTCGCCATTGGCCAGCGTGGTCACGGTGAAGGGCATGCCCGGACGTGGTCGGTAGACGTTGAGCAGATCCTGCTCGGTGGCCCCGTTGGGGAACACGGCATCCATGGTCAAAAACAGGCCGTTGTATTCGGACGCAGCGCCTTTGGCTGAAAAGTCCAAGAACTGCGGCGACTCCGACGACATGTGGTTGACGATCACATCGGCCATCACATCGTGCTCTTGCGCCAATTCGCGCACGTGGCTCCAATCGCCCAGGCGGTCGTCCACACGGGTGTGGTCGATCGGGTCAAAGCCCGCATCGGCGCCGTCGATCTTGTAAAAGAAAGGCAGCAGATGCACGCCGCCAAACACGTTCTTGAGCGGCCCGGTCAGCAGCTCGCGCAGTTGCGTCAGGTCATTGCCGCCAAAGCGGTCGACATAAGTGATCAGTTGAACCTGGTTTTTCATTTTTCTCGGGGTCGGATTGTTGTTTTGAGTGCAAAGAATGAATGTGTCAGTGACCCGCACCTGCAGGCAGCGCGGCAGGCGCATCGCCATCGGGCACCTTGACGCGCAAGGTGGCCGCCGCGGCCAGCAGCATCAAGCCGCCAGCGGCCATCAGGACATGGCGTGGGTCACCACCAAAGACGTTGTTGTAGAGCTGACTGACGATGAAGCCACCCAGCATGAGTGGAATGACGATGAACATGTTGAAGATGCCCATGTACACCCCCGTGCGCTCAGGTGGCACACTGCGCGCCAGCATGACGTAGGGGTTGCCCATGATGCTGGCCCAGCCCAGGCCCACACCAACGGCTGGCAGGAACAACCAGTTGGCTGAGGTCATGTGCGGCATCAGCAGCATGCCTGCCCCTGACAGCATCAGGCAAAAAGCGTGCACCCAGGCCGCTCCAAAGCGTTGGGTGTAACGCACCATGATCAAGGCAGTGACGAACGACACGGTGTTGAAGAACGCGCCCACCTGGCTGTTGATGAGGATGGCATCGCGCAAACCGTCACTGCCGGCTTCAGAGGTGCCAAACAGCGAACGGGCGATGGCGTAAGTCACGTACTGCCAGTACCAGCCCATGGCCATCCACTGGAACAGCTTCATCCAGGCCATCTGCCGCATGGGCACGGGCATGTCTTTGATGGCAGCCCAGATCTCTTCCAGCGTGGCTCCCAGACCGCGTTTTTGCGCCTGGATGCGCGTCAACTGCTCCGCCGTCAAGGGCAATTCAGGCACTCGGCGGATGGACCAGAAGATGGTGGTCACCGAAATCAAGGCGCCAAACATGAAGGACCAGAAAATGAACTGCGGGATATGGTTGCCGCCAACGGCGTCTTTGCTCATGCCCAGCCACACCAGCAGCGCCGGGGAAAGGTACGCCAGCGTTTGCGCCAGTCCAGTAAAAGCACTCTGGATGATGTAGCCCGCTGGATGCTGGTCCTTGGGCAAGCGGTCACCCACATAGGCTCGGTACGGCTCCATGGTGATGTTGTTGGCCGCGTCCAGAATCCACAGCAGACTGGCCGCCATCCACAACGCCGAGCTGAAAGGCATGGCAAACAGACTGAGCGAACAAAGGATGGCACCGATCAGGAAATACGGCGTGCGGCGACCCCAGCGCGAAGTGGTGCGGTCGCTCATGGCCCCCACGATGGGCTGCACCAGCAGGCCAGTCACGGGCCCCGCGAGTGACAGCAGAGGCAAGGACGCCTCATCGGCACCGAGGTAGCTGTAAATCGGCCCCATGCTGCTTTGCTGCAAACCGAAGCTGAACTGCAGCCCCAGAAAGCCGACGTTCATCTGGATGATCTGCCCCAGGCTCAAGCGGGGCGGATTCGGGGACGTTGAAGGAAAAGCCATAGGTGCACTGCAAGCGGTTTTGTCGAATTGCAAACAATTTACACGACTATGCAATCGTTTGCAATCACGGAAAACCCTGAGTCAACCCAGCCATCCCCAGAGCGCTGGGTTACGGCCTGCCCGGATTCATCGAACCAGCAATGTCCAGAGTTTGGCGATCTCTACCGCCGTAGGGTCGCCCTGAACCGCCTGCAACTGCTGCAAAGCCTGGTCTTTTTGACCGGCCTTGATCAGGCTGATGGCGTAGTGCAGGCGAAACTCCTGCTCGCGTCGCAAACCACCCGCCACCTGGGCCTGAGCGTAAGCGGCGTTGGCTGCAACCCAGTTCTGCTTGGACGCATGGACGTCGCCCACGCCAGCCAGGGTGTTGCCATCCTTGGCGGACTTTTCCAGCTGAGGAAATGATTTGTCGTCTTCTTGGGCTTTTTTCTGAGCCTCGGCTTTCAACTTGGCGTGCACAGCAGCCTCCGCCCCCTTGCCCAAAACGCCTTTGTCGTAGCCCATGTTCAGCACACGCAGTGCCTCGGCCGGCAAACCGGAACGCAAGGCCATCTGGGCCATGTCGGTGAATTCATCAGGCTCTTCCAGATTGCCTGACGCTTCGAGCAAACGGTAGAGGTCCAACTCCAGGCGCTGGTTCAGGCCGGGCGTCTGGGCCAGGCGACTGATCGTCTCGGACCAATAGGCCTTGCTGGGGTGGTCGGTCAACAGCTGGCGCAAAGTGGCCTGGTAGCCCGCATTGTCCTTGAGGTGGCGGTAACTGACCGCCAGCATGCGCAATTCTTCTTCTGGCGTCTTCTTGCCGGCGGCTTCGTCGAGGCGCATCTTGCTCTGCATCTCCTTGACCACCTCGGCATGCTGGCCTGTGACGGCCAGCACCTGGATCAGAACGGTCCGCATGGAGGGGTTGCCGCCCCCCTCTGACAAATACTGACGCGCCCATTTGACCAAGCGCGGGTAGTCCTTCTTTTGCTGGCTGGCACTGACCAAGGTCTCCAGCATCGGGCGCTTGTCTGCGGCCGTGATCTCCGGCTGCACCACCAAGGGCTCCAGTGACTCGATCACCAGATCCCAATTCTGGGCGCGCGTGGCGGCAACGGCACGGGTGCGCAAAATGGCGTTGCGCTCTGCCACCGTCAGCTCAGGCACCGCCAGAGCCTCTGCAGCCAGCTTCAGCGCGGCATCGGTCTGGTTGTTTTTGAGCGCCTCTTGTGCGGCCGTCAGCGGTTTGTGCACCTCCGGGCGCACGGTGCCCTGGGCCAGCGCAGCCGAGCAAAACCACAGGCTGCCCAGCAAAGCTGTCAGAACCGTCCAGTGTTTGGTGAAATGAAATGCATGGGTCATGTTGATCTCCTGGGTGAGATTGTCATCAGAAAAATCCTGCCACAGCCGTTCGTGTGATTTCTGTAACCCGCTTGTTTCACAAGGGCTGAAGACGGCTTGCATTTGTTTCTCACAAACTGAAATGTAGCAAAGTTACAGAAATTTCAGATATTTGGCCTGATTTTTAAGTAATTACCCTATGAAATCATCTTGAAACCTGTTTTTGTAGTTTTACTACGATAATTCAGGCACATTGAATCCGTCAAGCGTCCGGCATCGGCCGCCCGGCTGACCAGGAAACATGCCATGACTCCCAAGAAAAAACCTTTGCAGTATTTGCTCTGCGCTTTGGCGGGCTTGGGCTTGACACTGCACATCGCAGCCCAAGCGGCCGAGATCACCATCACCTGCGGCCCTGGAGGCAGCGATGTGGAGTTTTGCCTCAAACACGCGCAAGCCTGGGCAGCTCAAACCGGCCATACCGTGCGCAACTTCTCCCCCCCGGGCGGCTTCGGTGAAAAAATTGCGTTGTATCGCCAGCTGTTTGCCGCCAAATCCAAAGATGTCGATGTGCTCATCGTTGACGGCACATGGCCGGGCATCCTGAAAGACCATCTGACCGACCTGAAGCCCTACAGCCGAGGCCGAGAAAGCCATCACTTTGCGGCCATGGTGGCCAACAACACCGTGAATGGTCGTTTGCTCGCCATGCCCTGGTTCACCGATTCCGGTCTGCTGTATTACCGCAAGGACTTGCTGGCCCAATACGGAGAAACGGTTCCCACCACCTGGGCCGAGCTGACGCGCATCGCGCAGAAAATTCAGGCGGCAGAACGCCGAAAGGGCCATCAGGACTTTCATGGTTTCGTCTTCCAGGGCAAAGCCTATGAGGCACTCACCTGTTTCACACTGGAGCTGGTCGGCGGTCACGGCGGCGGCACGATCATGGATGCCGAAGGCCACATCACCATCAACAACCCGCAGGCGGCCAAGGCACTGGATCTGGCGGCCTCCTGGATCGGCACCATCTCGCCCATCGGGGTTCTGAACTACGAAGAGGAAGAGGCGCGAGGCGTTTTTCAGAATGCCAATGCCTTGTTCATGCGCAACTGGCCCTATGCCTGGGCGCTGATGGAAAAAGACGACAGCCCGATCAAGGGCAAGGTAGGCATCGCCAAACTGCCCGGCCAGCCCAGCACTGCGGCATTGGGCGGGTGGCAACTGGCCGTCTCCAAATACAGCGAACACCCTGCTGAGGCGGCCGACCTGGTGATGTACATGACCAGCGCCAAAGTGCAAAAGGCCCGTGCCATCGGTAACTCGCTGAACCCGACCTTGCCCGAACTCTACAAAGACAAAGACGTCATTGCGGCCAATGCCTTCATGGCCAACCTGTCGGATGTGTTTGCCAACAGCGTGGCCAGACCGGCCACCTTGACAGGGCTGAAATACCCGCAAGTCAGTCAAAGCGTTTTCAATGCCACGCATGAAGTGCTGTCCAAGCGCGCCACCGGCGAAGAAGCCGTCAAACGACTGGAACAGCGCCTTCAAAAAATCCGTCGCAAACACTGGTGACCCCCATGAATTCAAGAGCACGCACCGCGTGGCTGTTCCTCACCCCCATGATCGTGCTGATGCTGATCGTGGCGGTCTGGCCCCTGGCCCGATCCATCTGGTTCAGCTTCACCGACACCAACATCAACGACATCGCCGCAGGCCAATGGGTCGGCCTGGAAAACTACTTTGGTGAATACGGCCTGTTCTTCAACCCCAACGACGACGACGGGTTCTGGGCCGGCGACTGGGGTATCTCGATTCGCAACACCTTCAGCTTTGCTGTGGTCTCGGTTGTGCTCGAAACCCTGACCGGCCTGGGCGTGGCCTTGCTGCTCAACCAGGACTTCAAGGGCCGTGCGTTGGTGCGCACCGCGGTGCTGGTGCCCTGGGCTATTCCGACCATCGTGTCGGCCAAGATGTGGGGCTGGATGCTCAATGACCAGTTTGGCGTCATCAACACTTTGCTGGTGAACGCAGGCCTGATCAGCAGCAAGATCGCCTGGACCGCCGAGCCCTCTTATGCGCTGTGGACTGTGGTGCTGGTCGATGTCTGGAAAACCACGCCCTTCATGGCACTGCTGATCCTGGCCGCACTGCAAACCGTGCCCAAGGATTGTTATGAGGCGGCACGGGTGGATGGCGTGCATCCCTTGCGTGTGTTCTGGCGCATCACTTTACCTTTGATTCGCCAGCCCTTGATGGTGGCCATTGTGTTTCGCCTGCTCGACTCCTTGCGTGTGTTTGATCTGATCTACGTGCTGACGTCCAACGGCAGCAGCACCATCAGCATGTCGGGTTTTGTGCGCCGCGAAATGGTGGAGTACGGCAACATGGGCTTTGGTTCGGCCGCCTCCACATCGCTGTTCCTGATCATCATGCTCACCGCAGTGATCTTCCTGCGGCTGACCCGCGTCAAACTGGCGGAGGACGCCCAATGAAGCAACGCTCCACTCTGGCCACCGTGCTGCTGTACCTGATCTCGGCCATTGTCGTCATCTTGTCGCTGTACCCGTTTGTCTATGCGATCTCCACTTCGCTCAAGACAGGCAATGCATTGTTCACCGCAGACCTGTTCCCCAGCCATGCCGACCTGCGCAATTACCGGGCCTTGTTTGAAGGGGTGCAACCCTTTGGCAAGAGTCTGGTCAATTCGGTTGCGGTGTCGTTTCTCACCGTGGCGTTTGCCATGCTGATGGGGGTCACGGCGGCTTACGCTCTGGGGCGCATCCGCTTCAAGGGCAAGGGTTTGCTGCTGGTGAGTCTGCTGGGCGTGTCGATGTTCCCGCAGGTGGCGGTGCTCTCGGGCATGTTCGAGCTGATCCAGTCGCTGGGCCTGTACAACAAGGTGCTGGGCCTGGTGGTGCCTTACACCATCTTCACACTGCCCTTCACGGTGTGGATCCTCACCACCTTCATGCGCGAGCTGCCCGGCGAGCTGGAAGAAGCCGCCATCATGGACGGCTGCGGTCCGCTGCGCATCATTTTTCAGGTGTTCATGCCACTCTTGTGGCCCGCACTGGTGTCGACCGGACTGCTGGCCTTCATCGGGGCCTGGAACGAATTCATGTTCGCGCTGACCTTTGTGGTGAGCGACACCGAGCGCACCGTGCCTGTGGCCATCTCGCTGATCGCGGGGGCCACGGCATTCGAAATCCCCTGGGGCACCATCATGGCCGGCTCGGTGATCGTCACCGTGCCGCTCTTGCTGTTGGTGTTCTTCTTCCAGAAACGCATCGTGTCGGGCCTGACGGCGGGCGCGGTCAAAGGCTGATGGCCAAGCACACATGAGCAAAGCACCCAACAACAACTGGTGGCGCGGTGGCGTCATTTACCAAATCTACCCCCGCTCTTTTGCCGACAGCAACAGCGACGGCGTGGGCGACCTGCCGGGCATCACCGCCAAGCTGGACTACGTGGCCAGTCTGGGCGTGGACGCGATCTGGCTCTCACCTTTTTTCAAAAGCCCGATGAAGGATTTCGGCTACGACGTGAGCGACTACTGCGATGTCGATCCGCTGTTCGGCACGCTGGACGACTTCCGCACGCTGGTGCAGACCGCGCACACCAAGGGCCTGAAGGTGGTGATCGACCAGGTGCTCTCGCACACCTCGGACCAACACCCCTGGTTTACCGAAAGCCGTGCATCCAGAACCAACCCCAAGGCCGACTGGTATGTGTGGGCCGATGCCAAGGACGACGGCACCCCGCCCAACAACTGGCTGAGCGTGTTCGGTGGCAGCTCCTGGCAATGGGACACCCGCCGCAAGCAGTACTACCTGCACAACTTCCTGACCAGCCAGCCGGACCTGAACTTCCACAACCCCGAAGTGGTCGATGCCATTCTGGGCACGGTCAAGTTCTGGCTGGAGATGGGCGTGGACGGCTACCGCCTGGACACCGCACCGTTCTACTTTCACGACCAAGCGCTGCGCGACAACCCCGGACGTGGTGGCTCGAAAGCAGGTGACAACACCGTCCCGGATGTCAACCCTTACGGCTGGCAATGGCATGTGTACGACAAGGAGCGCCCGGAGAACCTTGAGTTCTTCAAGAAGCTGCGCGCCCTGGTTGACCAATACCCGAACACCACCATGGTCGGCGAGATCGGCACCGACGACAGCATCGCCACCATGGCCGCCTACACCAGCGATGGCGACAAGCTCCACATGGCCTACAGCTTTGACTTGCTGGGCAAGGATTCGAGCGCACCTTATCTGCACAGTCTGATGCAGAAATTCGCCGACAAGAGCCAGGGTGGCTGGCCGTCTTGGGCCTTGGCCAATCACGATGTAGAGCGGGTCGGCTCGCGCTGGGGTGGCCCCGAGCGCAACCTGCAAAAGCTGCGTTTGGCGGCGGCTTTCCAGATGTGCCTGCGCGGCTCGCCCTGCCTGTACCAGGGCGACGAACTCGGCCTGCCCGAGGCCGACATCGCCTTTGAAGACCTGCAGGACCCGCCCGGCATCGCCATGTGGCCCGAGTACAAAGGCCGCGACGGCTGCCGCACGCCCATGCCCTGGGTGAGCCAAGCGGCCGACATCGGCTTTGGCAACGGTAAAACCAAAGCCTGGTTGCCGTACACGGAGACTTACCGTCCGCTGGCGGCCGATGTGCAAGACACAGATCCGCAATCGCACCTGAACTACTACCGTCAGCTGCTGCAATGGCGCCGCACACAACCGGCGCTCATTCATGGCGAGCAGACCTTGCTGCCCGTGCACCCGCAGGTGATGGCCTTTGTGCGCGAGCACACAGGCCAGCGCGTGCTGTGCGCTTTCAACTTCAGCGACCAGGCGGCCACGCTGCCACTGACCGCCGACATGCGACCTGCACAGGTGCTGGCCCTGCCAGGTCTCTCGGGTGGCAGCGTCGGTGACCAAACCCTGACGTTCGAGCCTTTTGGTGGCTTGCTCGTGCAACTGGGCTGAACTGCCCCACCGAAACACACACCGCGCTGGAGAAATCCCATGTCCCGCATCGAATTCAAGAACATCTGCAAACGCTACGCGCCCCATCTGCCGATGACCATCCACAACGCCAACCTGACCATCGAGCATGGCGAGTTTTGCGTGTTTGTTGGCCCCTCGGGCTGTGGCAAGTCCACTTTGCTGCGCATGGTGGCCGGCCTGGAAGACATCAGCTCGGGCGACCTGCTGATCGGCGACCAACGCGTGAACGACCTGCCCCCCGCCCAGCGCGGCGTGGCCATGGTGTTTCAGAGCTACGCGCTCTACCCGCACATGACCGTGGGCGAGAACATGGCGTTTGGTTTGCGCGTGCTGGGCTCGGACAAGGCCGCAATCGACCGCAAGGTGAAAGAAGCCGCTGAAATCTTGCAGCTGACCCCGCTGCTGGACCGCCTGCCCAAGGCCCTCTCGGGTGGCCAGCGCCAGCGCGTGGCCATTGGCCGCGCCATCGTCAAGCAACCCAAGGTGTTTCTGTTTGACGAGCCGCTGTCCAACCTCGACGCCGCCTTGCGCGTGCAGACCCGCCTGGAAATCGCCAAGCTGCACAAGGACATGGGTTCGGCCAGCATGATCTATGTGACGCACGACCAGGTCGAGGCCATGACCTTGGCCAACAAGATCGTGCTGCTGCACACGGGGGCTCTGATCCAGGAGCGCGGCAGTGTGGCCCAGGTCGGCACGCCCATGAACCTCTACCACCGCCCGGCCAGCCTGTTTGTGGCCGAATTCATCGGCTCGCCCAAGATGAACCTGCTGCAAGGCACATTGCAAAGCGCCGATGCCAGCCACGCCAGCGTGAACGTCGGCGGTCAAACGATCAGCGTGGCCGTCGACGCCCGCCACCTGAAGGCAGGTGAATCGGTGCAAGTGGGCATCCGTCCCGAGCACATCCCGCTGGGCACGCAGGGCGAAGGTGCAGGCCTGGCGGCCAACCTGCAGCACATCGAGCGTCTGGGCGATTCATCGCTGCTCTACGTGCAGATTCCGGGCCAACCCATTGCCACCGTCAAGGTCGAAGGCAGCGCCTCGCTCGCTGCAGGCTCGGCACTGACGCTTCGCCTGATGCCCGATCAGCTGCACCTGTTCGACAGCCAGGGGATCGCCTGCCACCGCACGGTGGAATTGCCCGAGTGATTGACCACCGCCTCTACTGACCATGTCTGTATCTGACTCTCGCTGGTGGAAAAACAGCACCGTCTACCAGATCTACCCTCGCAGCTTCTGCGACAGCAACGGTGATGGCATCGGTGACATCCCCGGCATCACCAGCAAGCTGGACCACCTGAAAACACTGGGCGTGGACGTGGTTTGGCTCTCGCCCGTCTACCAGTCGCCCAACGACGACAACGGCTACGACATCAGCGACTACCGCGCCATCATGGCCGAGTTCGGCACCATGGCCGACTTCGACGCCATGCTCGCGGGCATGAGCGAGCGAGGCATCGCGCTCATGATGGACCTGGTGGTCAACCACACCTCGGATGAGCATGAATGGTTCCGTCAGGCGCGCTCATCGCGTGACAACCCCTACCACGACTACTACATCTGGCAAGAACCCGTGGATGGCCGCGAGCCCACCAACTGGGAATCGGCCTTCAGCGGCTCGGCCTGGAGCTTCAACGAGGCCACGGGCGAGTACTACCTGCACATGTTCTCGCCCAAGCAACCCGACCTGAATTGGGAGAACCCCCAGGTGCGTGCCGAGGTGTATGAGCTGATGCACTTCTGGTTCAAGAAAGGCGTGCGCGGCTTTCGCATGGACGTGATCAACCTGATCTCCAAGCCCTGGCAGACGGACGGCACCCTGCCCAGCGCACCCGTGGTGCAAGACGGTTTTTTGCAGCCCGCATTCGAGATGGTCAAGCACGGCCCGCGCTTCATGGCATTCATGCGCGAGATGCGCCGCGAAGTACTGGACCATTACGACAGCATCACCGTGGGCGAGGCGCCCTGCGCCACCGTGCAGGAAGCCTGCGACATCACGCATCCCAAGACCGGGGCCCTGGACATGGTGTTCCAGTTCGAGCACATGGATCTGGACAGCCAAAGCGGCAAAGGCAAATGGGCGCTCAAGCCCTTGCACCTGCCCGACCTCAAAGCCAGCCTGAGCCGCTGGCAAAACGGACTGCACGGCCAGGGCTGGAACAGCCTGTACTGGAACAACCACGACCAGCCACGCATCGTCTCGCGCTTTGGCGATGACAGCCCGGCCTACCGCGAACGCTCGGCCAAGATGCTGGCCACCTGCCTGCATCTGATGCAGGGCACACCGTATGTGTACCAGGGCGAAGAGCTGGGCATGACCAATGTGGCCTGGCCCACCATCGACCACTACCAGGACATCGAAACACGCAACATGTACCGCGTGGCCACACGGGAGCGCGGACAGGCCCCAGCCGATGTGCTGCGCAGCATCCACGCCAAAGGCCGTGACAACGCCCGCACGCCTATGCAGTGGTCCGCGCAGGCGCAAGGCGGCTTCACCAGCGGCAAGCCCTGGTTGGCCATGCATGAGAACCACACCCACATCAACGCCGAAGCGGCGCTGGCCGATCCGCAGTCGGTGTTCCACCATTACCGCCAATTGATCGCCTTGCGCAAGCAGCACCCGGTGCTGGTGCATGGCCGCTACGAGCTGCTGCTGCCCCAGCATCCGCATCTGTTTGCCTACATGCGTGACGACGGTGAGCAGCGCATTTTGGTACTGTGCAATTTCAGCGGCCAGTTCCAGCGCCTGCCTTTGGCAGAGCTGCCCAGCCTGAAAGGGGCCGAGCCTCTGATCGGTAATTTGCCTTTTGACGAATGGCGGATGGCACCCGACACCCTGGCCGCCTGGGAGGTGCGGGCTTACTGGCTCCACACATGAACGCAGCCAGCCACGGTTCAAGTCAATTTGCAATCGATTGCAATACAAGGCAGAATCAGCGCATTGCCCATGCGGGTTCACGCTTTTTCTTTTGCTTCATGCTCTCTCTGATCTCCCCCGCGCCGGCATCGTCCGAAGGATTGCCCAAGGAAACCCCACATTACCGCCCGGCTTACCACTTCACGCCTGCACAGGCCTGGATGAACGATCCCAACGGCCTGCTGCACCACCAAGGCACCTGGCACCTGTTCTTTCAGCACTACCCCCATGCCATGACCTGGGGCCCCATGCACTGGGGCCATGCCACCAGCCAGGATTTGATGCACTGGCAAGAACAGCCGATTGCGCTGGCGCCTGACGCATTGGGCATGATCTTTTCAGGCAGCGCGGTGATCGATGAGCACAACACTTGCGGCCTGGGCGCCCCCGGCCAGGCACCGTGGGTGGCCATCTTCACCCACCACGATGGCGAAGCCGAAAAAGCCGGTCGCAGCGACTACCAGCACCAAAGTCTGGCCTTCAGCCTGGACGAAGGTCGGAGCTGGCAGAAATACGCAGGCAACCCGGTGCTGCCCAACCCCGGCCTGAAAGACCTGCGCGATCCCAAGGTGTTCTGGCATGCCGCCACCGCACGCTGGGTCATGAGCCTGGCCGCAGGAGACCAGATCGTTTTTTACACCTCCCCCAACCTCAAGGACTGGACACTGCAAAGCCGCTTCGGCCAGGGGCTGGGCGCGCACGGCGGCGTGTGGGAGTGCCCGGACCTGGTTGAACTGACCCTGGACGGGCAGACGCACTGGGTCCTGATCGTGAGCCTGACGCCTGGCGGGCCCAACGGCGGCTCGGCCACACAGTACTTTGCGGGCGACTTTGACGGCAGCCACTTCACACCGCATGACACCCAGACCCGCTGGCTGGACCACGGGCCCGACAACTACGCGGGCGTAACCTGGCACAACACCGCGCCACGCAGCGTGTTCATCGGCTGGATGAGCAACTGGCGCTATGCCAAGGAGTTGCCCACCTCGCCCTGGCGCAGCGCCATGACCATGCCTCGAGAACTGTTCTTGCAACAGGTGGAGGGCCAAGTTCATCTGAGCAGCCGCCCGGCGCGGGAAGTGCGGCAACACGTCCACAACACGCCCGCCTTGACCGCCTCACTGGCCGACAACACATCGCATGGTGGTGTGCTGCCCCTCAGCGAGGGGCGTTTTGCCGTTGAACTGAATGCCCCCACTTTGCAGGACTTCACGCTGACGCTGACGAACGACGCGGGTGATGCCCTGCACATCGGCTACGACACGGCCAGCCACAGCTACTGGATTGACCGCACAAAGGCGGGCCTGAGCGACTTTCACCCCGAATTCGCAGGGCGGCACACAGCGCCCAGAATCTCGAACGCCGCAGAGGCGCAGGTGTCCTTGTTCTTTGACCGCACTTCAGTCGAGCTGTTTGCCGACCAGGGTCTCACCAGCATGACCAGCTTGCACTTTCCACGCCAACCCTGGTCGCAGTGGCGCATCCAGGCGGGGGGTGCGATGCGTGAAGGCGCACTGACACTGAGCCTTTTTCAACCCTGAGGCCTCTGTCGAGGGCGCGACACTATGATGCGCACTCGCCCCAAAAGCCGCTCTCATGAACACCACCGAAATCTTCCTGATCGCGATGACGATCATCTTCACCGTGCCCTACCTGATCTGGCGGCTGGGGCGCACCGACTATGCCGCGCCGCTGGTGGTGGTGCAGATCATCACTGGCATTCTGCTGGGCCCGGGCATCCTGGGCCGCGCCTTTCCGGACTACTACCACTTCGTGTTCAACCCGGCGGTGGTGCAGTCGCTCAATGGCATCGCCTGGTGGGCGGTGATGCTGTTCGTCTTCATTGCGGGTATTGAACTGGACCTGGCCAAAGCCTGGGCTCATCGGCGTGAGAGCAGCATCACGGCAGGTCTGGCGTTGGGCATGCCGTTGTTGTTTGGCTGTGGCGCTGCGGGGCTGATGCTGACCCGCAGCGGCTGGATCGGCCCGCAAGCCCTGACCTGGCAATTCGTTCTGGGCATCGGCATGGCCTGCGCCGTGACGGCCTTGCCGATCCTGATTTTGCTGATGGAGAAAATGGACATCCTGCGCCAACCCTTGGGGCAGCGCATTCTGCGCTACGCCAGTCTGGACGACATCGCCATCTGGGGCGTGCTGGCCTTGATCCTGATGGACTGGGCACGTGTGGGCAAGCAGGTCTTCTTTTTGCTGGCCTTCACTGTGCTGAGTGCGGCGTTCAGAAAACTGATGAGGGCGCTGGACGAGCAGGACCGCTGGTACGCCTCGCTGATCTGGCTGGCCCTCTGTGCTTTTGGAGCAGACTGGTCAGGTCTGCACTTCATGGTCGGCGCGTTCCTGGCCGGGGCCATCATGGATGCACCCTGGTTCAACCAGGAGCGCCTGGACATGCTGCGCCACCATGTGCTGCTGGTGATGATGCCCGTCTTCTTTTTGAGCACCGGCCTGCGCACCAACTGGGCAGTCGGAGGAGAGACCGTGTTTGTGGCGGCGGCCGTGTTGCTGATGGCCTCGGTCGTCGGCAAGCTGGCGGGCATTGCCCTGGCTGGCAAGATTTTGAAATGGCCTGCAGGCGAAGCCTCGGTCATTGGCTGGTTGCTGCAGACCAAAGCCCTGATCATGATCATTTTTGCCAATGTGCTGCTGGACAAGCAAATCATCACCAACGAAACCTTCACGGCCTTGTTGTTGATGGCCGTGGCCAGCACCATGCTGACCATCCCGGTGGTGACACCCCAACTGAAGAAGATGAAAGAGTTGCTGACCCGCAGCGCCTGAATCGCTCTTCAGTGCCGTGCCAAGTTTTGTGCCCGCATGCGGGCATGGGTGTTGCGGGCATGGGGCACCCACCCTTGGGTCAGCCACCGCCGCCACATCAGCAGGCCTCGAATCCATTCGTCGGCCGCATAGGCGATCCACACGCCGGTCAGCCCCCAACCCCAGTGCACCCCCAGCAACCAGCTGCCTCCCGCCAGCACCACGGCCATGGAGCCCGCACCCGCATAAAAGGGGTAGCGTGAGTCACCCGTGGCACGCAAGGCCGCGATCACGATCAGATTGAAGGTGCGACCCGTCTCCAGCAGGATGGACAGCCACAGCAGGCGGCTGCCGACCTCCAGGATGTGCGCATCCTGCGTGAACAAGCGCAGCAGCCACGGCCCGGCCAGCGCCATGGCACAGGCCACCAGCAGGGTCACGCCAAAGCCGATCTTTTGCGCCTTGCGCACCAGCTCGTGCGCCTGTCGCAACTGACGCGCGCCAACCAGATGACCGACCACCATCTCGGCCGTGATGCCAATGGCCACGCCGCTGATAAGGATCCACATGTTGAACTGCAGCACATAGGTCTGTGTGGCCAGTGCCTGCGTGCCCAGCACACCGACCGCGGCCACGCTGACCATGAAGGCCAGCTCCCAGGCCAGGTTCTCGGCCGCCCCGGGCAAACCGATGTGCAGCACGGGCAAAAGCTGTGCCTTGCGAACACGCCACCAATCCACCCACTGCGGACGCAAACCCAGGCGCAAGCGCCACAGCCACAAATGCAGTGCCATGCCCACGATGCGACTGACGATCAGCGCCAGCGCGAAACCCGCAAGCCCCCAACCTGACGCACCGCCCCAACCGTGCATGAGCGGCCAGGCCAGCAGCAGATGCGTGAGGTGCATGACCACCATCACCAGCAGGGTGTCACGGTTGCGCAAATGTGCCCGCATCACACTGGCCATGCAGGCATTCCAGGCGTCCAGCAACAAAGCCAGCGCCAGGCACTGCAGAAACGGCGCTGCCAGTGCCAACACGTCGGACGGGGCGTTCAGCAGCTGCAGCAAGGGCACAGCCCCCACCGCTGCGAGCAAGGCGGCCAAGCCTCCCATCCAGGTACCCGAGGCCAGGGCGGCACGGGCCACGCGGTCAGCCTCGTCACGGTGTCCAGCGCCCAGGTTTTGCGTGATGACCACGCTCACCCCTGCCCCCACCAGACGAAAGATCATGAACAGCAGGCCAAACAGGTGGTTCGCCAGCGCAAAGCCGCCGCCAGCAGCGTCCGAGATGCGTGCGGCCAGGGCCGTGCCCACTGCCCCCACCAGCATGCCCAGCGACAGCTCCACAAAAAGCGGCAACACCAGAGCCCGGATGTCTGCGGCCCTGAAAGACCGGGGGGCGCTCACTGGACCACCCCACACAACACTGAAATCAACATGAGAACCTTGAGAAACACGGTCCGATGGATGTAGTCATACTACAAAGCCCACGGGTATTGCGCCTAGAATGAAACCAGCACCCTCTGCGCCCTGGAATTGTCCTGCGTTTTCCGCGTGCATTGCCCTCTGTGGGTGGTTCATTTAGGTTACACGCCCTCCAGCACGACCACAGGCCGCGTCATTGAACTACAGCCTTGCCATGACCAAACCCGAGTCACCCCGCCTGATCGCCGACATCGGTGGCCTGTACGCCCGCTTTGCCATTGAGTCTGAGCGCGGACAGTTCACGCACCAAGCCTCGCTGCGTTGCGCCGACCATGCCAGCCTGGAGCAGGCCATCCGTGCGTATATGGCGTCTGTGGCGCCACTCCAGGTGGCACACGCGGCGATGGCCGTGGCCAACCCGGTCGAAGGCGATCAGGTGCGCATGACCAACTACCCCTGGCAGTTTTCGATCGAAGAAACACGCCAGTCCCTGGGCCTGGACACTCTGGTGGTGGTCAACGACTTCACCGCACTGGCCATGGCGCTGCCCAAGATCGGCGCTGCCGATGCGCGCCAGGTCGGTGGCGGTCAAGCTGTCAGCAGCAGCGTGATGGGTCTCCTGGGTTCTGGCACAGGCCTGGGTGTGTCGGGTCTGATCCCGGCAGGCGACGGCTGGATTTCGCTGGGTTCGGAAGGCGGTCACACCAGTTTTTCGCCCCGCGATGCCCGTGAAATCCAGGTGCTCGAATACGCCTGGAAGCAGTTTGACCACGTGTCGTTCGAGCGTCTGCTGTCGGCTTCTGGCCTTGAGCTGATTCACCAAGCACTCACCGCAGGCAAGGCCTCTGACGGCGATCCGCTGAGCGCCCCTGACATCACCCGCCAAGCACTGGAGCAGCAAGACGCAGCCTGCCTGACCACCCTCGATGTGTTTTGCAACATGCTGGGCACGGCCGCCAGCGACCTCGCCGTGACACTGGGGGCGTTGGGCGGCATCTACATCGGGGGCAGCATTGTGCCCCGCCTGGGTGAGTTTTTTGACCGTTCAGGTTTTCGCAAACGGTTTGAAGACAAGGGCCGCTTTCGCCAATACGTCGAACACATCCCCACTTATGTGATCACCGCGGAGAACCCGACATTTCTTGGCGTCTCGGCAATTCTGGAAGCCCAGCTGCGCACACTGCAAAATTCGACCGGCTCGGCCATCCTGTCGCAGATTCGCCGTCTGCGGCCGCAGCTGTCACCGGCCGAGCAACGCGTGGCCGATTGGGTTCTGACACAACCGCGCTCGGCGCTCAACGACCCGATCCACGACATCGCCCTCGCAGCCCAAGTCAGTCAACCCACAGTGATCCGTTTTTGCCGCTCGGTCGGCTGCAAGGGCCTGTCCGACTTCAAACTGCGCTTGGCCTCGGGCCTGAGCGTTTCAGTGCCCATCACCCACACCCAGGTCACGCAGGATGACTCCATGCTGGAGCTGGGCGCCAAAGTGCTGGGCAACACGGCCAATGCCGTGCTGCAGCTGCGCAATGAACTGCAAAGAGAATCGATCGACAAGGCCATTGACCTGCTCGCAGCAACCAAGCGGGTGGAGATTTTTGCGGTGGGCAATTACGCCACCGTGGCACAAGATGCCCAGATGAAACTGCTGCGCCTGGGCGTGCCCTGCGGCGCGCACACCACCCCCCTCTTGCAGCAACTCACGGCCGATTTGATGGACAGCGATGCGTTGGCTATCTTCATCAGCAGCAGCGGCAACTTGCCTGAATTGCTGGCGCTCCAGCAAAAAGTCAGCGAGCGCGGGACCCCAGTGCTGGCGATCACGGCCAACCAATCCCTGCTGGCCAAACGCGCCGATGCCGCGCTGGTGGCCGAGCACAACGAACACGCGGCCACCCATTTGCCCATGGTCAGCCGCGTGCTGCATTTGCTGCTGGTGGACATCCTGGTGGTCGGACTTGAAATGCGCCGTTCAGTCCACGCAGGCACATCCACAACCACCCGAACAAGCGCAACCTCCAGCACGGTCCCGCCAGGAGTGCGAGTGGCCTCCCCCTTGCGGCCCACGATCTCCCATAGCCAGTGACCTGTGCTTGACCCTCTTTTGGACAGCTATTTTGTAGTTTTACTCCAGAAAACCACGAAAATCATGTAACTCAATTACAATAGGACCTCTTTTCAAACCCACATGCATTGAGTTGTCCATGAGTACCCAGGCCCTGTACCCCCGACTGCTGGGCGACGTGGGTGGCACCAACGCCCGCTTTGGCTGGCAAAGCCATGAAGACGCTGCGCTGGAACACATCCATGTCCTGCCTTGCGCTGAGTTTGCAGACATTGCCCTGGCCATTGAGGCCTACCTGCAACGCACGGGCCTCACGGCCCCTGCGGCGGCCTGCATCGGCATTGCCAATCCGGTCACGGGCGATGAGATCCGCATGACCAACCACCATTGGTCTTTCTCGATCCAGGCACTGCAAGAACGTCTGTCGTTGAAAAAGCTCAAGGTCATCAACGATTTCACGGCCCTGGCTTTGGCCTTGCTGTCACTGCCACCCGAACAGCGCACCCAGCTGGGCGGTCAATCGGCCTGCGCACACTCGGCGATTGCTTTGATCGGCCCAGGCACAGGCCTGGGTGTTTCGGGACTGGTCCCGCACGGGGACGCAGCCTGGTCCCCCATTGCGGGCGAAGGCGGTCACATCACCCTGGCGGCACACACCGCGCTGGAGTACCAGGTCATCGAGCACATCCGCGCGCAGTACGGTCACGTCTCCGCCGAGCGTGTGCTGTGCGGACAAGGCCTGGTGGATCTGCATCGGGCTCTGGCTGCCGTGCAGCAAAAACCGCACACGCCAGACCTCACGCCCATGGGCATCGTGCAAGGCGGCCTGACGCAGCAAGACCCGGACAGCCTGCAGACCCTGGACATGTTCGCAGGGTTTCTGGGCTCGGTGGCGGGCGATCTGGCGCTCACGCTGGGGGCACGTGGCGGGGTTTACATCGGGGGTGGCATCGTGCCGCGCCTGATGGGCTGGTTCGAGCGTTCCAGCTTTCGCCGGCGCTTTGAAGCCAAAGGACGATTTGGTGCTTACCTGCAACCCATTCCGGTATGGGTGATTCAGGCCAACGAATCTCCCGCCCTGTGGGGCGCGGCCAACGCGCTGGACAACGATTGACGTTCTGACCGAACGGCCAAAACAAAAGCCGCACGAAGCGGCTTTTGTTTTGAAGATGTCCAACCGATCTCAGTCAGCGTAAACGCCTGCGGCCTTGATGATCGGGCTCCACTTGGCGATTTCAGCAGCCACAAACTTCTTGTGCTCGGCAGGCTCGCTGCGCTTGTCGGTCACCACCACCGCGCCCAGACCTTCCTGCTTCTTGATGAACTCGGGGTCCTTCAAAGCGGTCTTCAGGGCCGTGTTGATCTTGGCCAGCACATCGGCAGGCGTGCCTTTGGGGGCGTACAGGCCGTGCCAGATCGTGACTTCAAAACCCTTGAGACCCGAGTCATTGAGTGTGGGCAGGTCTTTCAGGGCTGGGGTGGTCAGGCGCTTGGTCGTGGTCACGGCAAAGGCCTTGATGCTCTTGCCCTCGATCTGGCTGGTGGTGTTGGTGGTCTGGTCGCACATCAGGTCGATCTGGCCGCCAATCAGGTCGGTCATGGCCGGTGCGGTGCCTTTGTAGGGCACGGTGGTCATGTCCACCTTGACCGCGTTCTGGAACAGCAAACCGCACAGGTGCGACGCCGAGCCCACGCCGGCATGGCCCAAGTTGACCTTGTCCTTGTTGGCATTGATCCAGGCGCTGAGGTCTTTGTAATTGGTTGCCGCCAGGCTGGGTTTGCCCACCAGGGTCATGGGCACATCGTTGATCATGCCCAGATACTCGAAATCGCTCTCGACCTTGAATGGGATGTTGCGCACCAGCGTGGGCATGGTGGCCATGCCAATGTGGTGCAGCAGCAGGGTGTGGCCGTCAGGTGCAGCCTTGGCCACCTTGTTGGCGCCGATCGAGCCCCCTGCACCGGCCGCGTTGTCGACCACCACAATGGCACCGCCCAGAGGTTTGCGCAGCGCCTCGGCCAGGTCTCGCGCCACGCGGTCGGTCGGGCCGCCAGCCGTGAAGGGCACCACGATCGAGATGGGTTTGCTGCCAGGAAAGGCCTGAGCCTGGGCACCTGCAGCCAGCGTGGCCACAGCGGCCAATGCGATCCATTGTTTCATTCCGAACTCCTAAAATCGATTCCGACAGTCTAGAACCAAAGTTAGGGGTGTGAATCGCGGAAATTACTTACCGACCACCCTCATGAAAACCCTGTCACGCAACGTCACTTGTAGCTGCGAGCGTCCTCAATCACCTTGCCATCGTTGGGCAGACTGCCAGGCGCCACGCACTGCACGTTGCCACGCAGTTTGGTCACGTCGCGAACGGCATCGGCGATCTTGAGCTGCAGGGCTTCAGACGGCGCAGCCGTCTCGACCTGCAAGTCCATCTGGTCGTTGGCCATCTCGCCGGTCACCACCAAGCGGGCCTTGCTGACTTCGGGGAAGCGTTTGACGATCTCGGCGATCTGACCGGGGTGCACGAACATGCCGCGCACCTTGGTGGTCTGATCGGCACGGCCCATCCAGCCCTTGATGCGGGTATTGGTGCGGCCCGTGGGGCAGGTACCCGGCAGCACGGCAGAGAGGTCGCCGGTGCCAAAGCGGATCAGCGGGTAGTCGGGGTTGAGCACGGTCACAACCACTTCGCCCACCTCACCTTCGGCGACCGGGTCCCCGGTACCGGGGCGCACGATCTCGACAATCACGCCTTCGTCCAGCACCAGGCCTTCACGCGAAGGGGTTTCGTAAGCGATCAGGCCCACATCGGCCGTGGCATAGCACTGGTAAGCGGCCACGCCTTGCTGGGTAAACCAGTCACGCAGCGAAGGCGGGCAAGCTTCGCCCGAGACCAAGGCCTTGGTGATGGAGAGCTTTTGCCCCGCTTCGCTGGCTTTTTCGATGAGGATCTTCAGGAAGCTGGGCGTGCCTGAGTAGCCTGTGGGGCGCAGATCGGCCACCGCAGCCAGTTGCTGCTCGGTGTTGCCCACGCCACCAGGAATCACGGCACAGCCCAGGGCATGGGCACCGCTTTCCATGATCCAGGCACCGGGCGTCAGGTGATAGCTGAAACAGTTGTGCACCAGATCACCTGCTTCAAAACCGGCAGCGGCCATGGCGCGCGCTGCACGCCAGTAGTCCGGGGCATGGCCCTCGGGCTCATAAATGGGGCCTGGCGACTGGTAAACACGGCGCACACCCGCGGAGCGGACCATGCCTTTCCAGCCAATGGTCGAAAAACCGCCAAACGGGTCTTGGGCGCGCTGGGCCTGCTGGCGATCCAGCAGCTCGTACTTGCGGGTGACCGGCAGTTGGGCCAGCGCAGCGCGACTGCTCACCTTGGAGGCGTCGACACCCTTGAGGATGTCGGCAAAGGCAGCGCTGTTGTTCTGCGCGTTGGCGATTTGCGCAGGCAAAGCCGCCATCAATGCAGCTTCGCGGACGTCAGGGGCGCGGGTTTCCAACGCATCAAAGTGATGGGCCATGAAATTCTTTCGGGATACTGCAGAAGAAGGAATACACGAGGGATGCAGAGGGCATCAAGCCAGCCAGCGCTTGCGGCGCTTGTAACTCTTGACGTCCTTGAAGCTCTTGCGCTCGCCACCGCCCACGCCCAGGTAGAACTCCTTGACGTCTTCGTTGGTGCGCAGGTATTCAGCAGAGCCGTCCATCACCACGCGGCCCGACTCCATGATGTAGCCATAGTCAGCGTATTTCAGGGCCATGTTGGTGTTCTGCTCTGCAATCAGGAAAGTGACTTTTTCCTTGTCGTTGAGGTCTTTGACGATGTTGAACACCTCTTCCACGATCTGCGGTGCCAGGCCCATCGACGGCTCGTCCAGCAGCACCATGTTGGGGTTGGACATCAGGGCACGGCCGATCGCGCACATCTGCTGCTCGCCACCCGAGGTGTAAGCCGCCTGCGAGGTGCGACGCGTTTTCAGACGCGGGAAGTAGTTGTAGACCTTTTCCAGGTTGGCCGCGATCTCGCCCTTGTCGGAGCGGGTGTAGCTGCCGGTCATCAGGTTTTCTTCGATGGTCAGGTGGGCAAAGCAGTGGCGGCCTTCCATGACCTGCACCACACCCCGGTTGACCAGGTCAGCGGGCGAGAGATTCTCGATGCGCTCACCACGAAACTCGATGGAGCCCTTGGTGACTTCGCCGCGCTCGCCCTTGAGCAAGTTGGAGATGGCGCGCAGCGTGGTCGTCTTGCCTGCGCCGTTGCCCCCCAACAAAGCCACGATGCCCTGCTCAGGCACCTGCAGGGACACGCCCTTGAGCACCAGGATCACGTGGTTGTAAATGACTTCGATGCCGTTGACATTCAGAACAATGTTTTTGTCGCTCATGGTCTTTGCCTATTCAACTTTCCAGGGGTTGCCCAAATGAAAGCGCCGATCGGTTCACGTTCGAGGCTTTCATTTGGTGGCTGCAATGGTGCAGCCACCGCCCCACCGCTTGCACGGTGGGGTGGATGCCATCAAGACTGGCAGTCCGCAGCAGAGCGGCGTGTCAGCTTCTTCTCGGCGGCGTACTTGTCCGCAGCGGCCTTGACCATCGGCTTGATGATCATTTCATCGGCCTGGTACCAATCGCTGGTGAACTCCCACTTGCTGCCGTTCCAGGTGTGGATACGGCCCCAAGCAGAACCCACGTGGTCTTGGCAGCTGGTGGAGATGGGACGCATCACGCCCTTGAAGCCCAGCGCATCGAGCTTGGCCTGGGGCAGGTCCAGGTTCTCCAGACCCCAGCGCATTTGCTCACCGGTGATGAGCTTGCCTTTGCCGAAACGCTCTTGGGCACGGCGCATGCCTTCGACGGCAAACATCGCGCTCATGGCTCCACGCACGTACAGCACAGAACCGACTTCGTCCTTGGGACCGGTGCCCTGGCCCTTGGCGTGCACTTTTTCCATGATTTCCTTCACGAATGCGGCATTTGGCTCGGCGCCGTGCTGCATGGTGATGGCGTTGTAGCCTTTGGCGCCTTCGCCGACGTCCTTGACATCGGGCTCGGCACCCGCCCACCACACGCCGTAGATCTTGTCACGTGGGTAGCCGGTGGCCTGGGCTTCCTTGAGGAGGGTGGAGTTCATCACACCCCAGCCCCAGTTGATCACGTAGTCGGGGCGCTGCTGACGAATCTGCAGCCAAGTGGACTTTTGCTCCACGCCCGGTGCGGTCACAGGCAGCAGGCTCAGCTTGAAGCCGTGCGTGTTGGCACGCTCTTGCAAAATGGGGATGGCTTCTTTGCCGAAGGGGCTGTCGTGGTAGACCAGCGCGATGTGCTTGCCCTTGAGTTTGTCAAAGCCACCGTTTTTCTTGGCGATGTCCTGAATGATGATGTCACCAGCGATCCAGTAGGTGCCTGCGATCGGGAAGTTCCACTTGAACACGCCGCCGTCCTGTGACTCGCTGCGGCCATAGCCAGCGGTGATCAACGGGATCTTGTCGTTGGGGGCTTTTTCGGTCAGGGCGAAGGTGATGCCGGTGGCCAGAGGCTGGATCACGGTGGCGCCTTTGCCCTTGAGGCGTTCGTAGCATTCCACGCCGCGGTCGGTGGCGTAGCCGGTTTCGCATTCTTCATAGGAAATCTTGACGCCATTGACGCCGCCACGGGCATTGGTCAACTTGAGGTAGTCGACATAGCCGTTGGCCCATGGCACGCCGTTGGGGGCGTAGGCACCGGTGCGGTACACCAGGACGGGGAAGAACTGGTCCTTGGCCTGTGCCGTCGCCACGGAGGGCAACAAGGCGCTGGACAGGCCGGCAGCAGCCACTGCAGTGGCAAGAGCGAGTTGACGAAGCTTCATGGTTTGTCTCCTATGGGTGAAGCAGGGTTGAAACGGTGCAAGAAAAATCAGTGGGGGAAGGGCCACAGGCGCAGCTTCTGCTTGCCAATGGACCAGAGTTTGGCCAGGCCATGGGGCTCAACGATCAGGAACCACACGATCAGGGCACCGAAGATCATGGCTTCGGCGTGGGCCACGGTGGCCGTGGAGATTTCAACACCAGCCAAGGCACCCAGTGCGGGCAGGAACTGGTTCAGGAAAATCGGCAGCACCACGATGAAAGCGGCACCAAAGAAACTGCCCATGATCGAGCCCATGCCGCCAATGATCACCATGAACAGCAGCTGGAAGGAGCGGTCAATCGAGAACGCTGCAGGCTCCCATGCACCCAGGTGCACGAAGCCCCACAGCGCACCGGCGACCCCCACAATGAAGGCGCTCACCGCAAAGGCGCTGAGCTTGGCGTAGACAGGTCGGATGCCAATGACGGCAGCGGCCACATCCATGTCACGAATGGCCATCCACTCGCGGCCGATGGCACTGCGCACCAGGTTCTTGGCCAACAGACCAAACACCACCAGGAAACCCAGGCAGAACCAGTATTTCTGCAGCGGGGTGTCGATGTTCCAACCCAGCACGCTAAGGTTGGAAACGGACACCGAGCCCGAGGCGTTGTTGTTGGTGAACCAGCCCACCCGCAGGAAGGCCCAATCGCAGAAGAACTGCGCAGCCAGTGTGGCCACGGCCAGATACAGGCCCTTCACGCGCAGACTGGGAATGCCGAAGAACATGCCCACCAGCGTGGCGAAGAACCCGCCCGACAGCAAAGCCACGATCAGCGGCATGCCTTCCACACGGATGTAGGTGTTGTAGGCCATGTAGGCACCGACCGCCATGAAGGCGCCCGAACCCAAGGAAATCTGACCGCAGTAGCCCACCAGGATGTTCACGCCCAGCGCCGCCAGCGAGAGGATCAGGAAAGGAATCAGGATGGCGCGGAACAGGTATTCGTCGGCCAGGAAGGGCACGCCCAACGCCGCAAAGGCGATGAGGACCAGGATCGCCCAGCGGTCCTGTGCGATGGCAAAGATCTGCTGGTCGGCGCGGTAAGAGGTCTTGAACTGACCGTTTTCTCTGTAGAACATTTCAATGACTCCTTAAACGCGGTCGATGATTTTTTCACCGAACAGACCCTGCGGACGGAACAGCAGGAACACCAGCGCGAGCATGTAGGCAAACCAGATTTCGATGCCACCGCCCACCATGGGGCCCAGGTACACCTCGGAGAGCTTCTCGCCCACGCCGATGATCAGGCCGCCGATGATGGCGCCAGGCACCGAAGTCAGACCGCCCAAAATGATCACGGGCAGGGCACGCAAAGCCACGGTGGTCAGCGAGAACTGCACACCCAGCTTGGAGCCCCAGATGATGCCGGCCACCAAGGCGGTGATACCCGCCACACACCAGACGATGACCCAAATGCGGTTGAGCGGGATGCCAATCGACTGGGCCGCCTGGTGGTCGTCGGCCACGGCGCGCAAGGCGCGACCCGTGCCGGTCTTCTGGAAGAACAGCGACAGGGCTGCAACCAGCACAGCAGCAACCACGGCAGCGATCACGTCTTCCTGGTTGATCAGTACGCCGCCTTCAAAGATGCTGTCGAGAATGAACATCGGATCCTTGGGCATGCCCACATCGATCTTGTAGATGTCGCTGCCGAAAATCGTCTGACCCAGGCCATCGATGAAATAAGTGATGCCCAGCGTGGCCATCAGCAAGGTCACGCCTTCCTGGTTGACCAGATGACGCAGCACGAGGCGCTCGATCAGCCAGGCCAGCACAAACATGAAGGCCACCGAAACGGCGAAGGCCAGCATGTTCGACAAGAACTTGCTTTGCAGGCCCGTCCAGAGCGGAATCCATTCGGAAAAACGGGCCATGCACAGCGCCGCCACCAGCACCATGGCGCCTTGTGCGAAGTTGAAGACGCCCGAGGCCTTGAAGATCAGCACAAAGCCAAGCGCGACCAGGGAATACAGCATGCCGGCCATCAGGCCGCCAAACAGGGTTTCAAGAAAGAATGCCATTTGCTTATCCTCTTTCGTGCGGTCAGTGCGAAGTGCCCAGGTAGGCCCGGATCACGTCTTCGTTGTTGCGCACTTCATCGGGAGCGCCGTCGCCAATCTTTTTGCCGTAGTCCAGCACCACGACACGGTCCGAGATGTCCATCACCACACCCATGTCGTGCTCGATCAGCACGATGGTGGTGCCGAACTCGTCGTTCACGTCCAGGATGAAGCGGCACATGTCCTGCTTTTCTTCCAGGTTCATGCCGGCCATAGGCTCGTCAAGCAACAGCACTTGCGGCTCCATGGCCAGGGCACGGCCCAGGTCCACGCGCTTTTGCAAACCGTAGGGCAACTGGCCCACCGGGGTCTTGCGGAAAGCCTGGATCTCCAGGAAGTCGATGATGTGCTCAACCTTCTCGCGGTGCGCTTCCTCTTCACGCTGGGCTGGGCCCACACGCAAAGCTTGCATGAAGAGGTTGCTCTTGATCTTGAGGTTGCGGCCGGTCATGATGTTGTCGATCACGCTCATGCCCTTGAACAAGGCCAGGTTCTGGAACGTGCGGGCAATGCCCATCTCGGCCACCTGGCGGCTGTTCATGTGGTCAAACTGCTGGCCACGGAAAGTGATCGAGCCATCGGACGGTGTGTACACGCCGTTGATGCAGTTGAGCATCGAGCTCTTGCCCGCACCGTTGGGGCCAATGATCGAACGGATCTCGTGCTCTTTGACGTTGAATGAAATGTCGGTCAGCGCCTTGACGCCGCCGAATCTCAGGCTGATGTTCTGGACGTCGAGAATGACGTCGCCAATGACCTTGCTCATGCTGCTGCCTTCACAGGGGTGAATGTTTTTGCATCGAAAATCTTGAGCGTGGCGCTCACACTGCCGGTGCGACCGTCTTCAAACTTGACGACGGTTTCAATGAACTGCTCGGTTTTGCCTTCGTACAGGCCATCGACCAGCGGCTTGTATTTGTCGGCAATGAAGCCGCGACGGACCTTGTTGGTGCGGGTCAATTCGCCATCGTCTGCGTCCAGCTCTTTGTGCAGAACCAGGAAGCGTGAAACTTGGCTGCCTGCCAGCAAAGCGTCTTCGGCCAAGTCGGCGTTGACCTTCTCGACGCAATCCTTGATGAGCTCGTACACCTCGGGCTTTTGAGCCAGATCGGTGTAACCGGCATAGGGCAGGTTGCGGCGCTCGGCCCAGTTGCCCACGGCATCGAAGTCGATGTTGACCATCACGCACGCTTTTTCGCGCTGGTCGCCATAAGCCACCACTTCCTTGATGAAGGGGAAGAACTTGAGTTTGTTCTCGACGTACTTGGGCGCAAACATCGCGCCGTCGTTGGCACCGCCTTTGAGGCGCCCCACGTCCTTGACGCGGTCGATGATCTTGAGGTGACCATGGTTGTCGATGAAGCCCGCATCGCTGGTGTGGTACCAGCCGTCAGTGGTCAGCACTTCGGCCGTGGCCTCGGGGTTCTTGTAATAAGCTTTGAGCAAGCCTGGCGACTTGACCAGGATCTCGCCGTTGTCGGCGACCTTGATCTCCACACCCTTGCAAGGCACACCCACGGTATCGGCACGCGCTTCGTTGTCGGGCTGCAGGCACACGAACACAGCGGTCTCGGTCGAGCCGTACAGCTGCTTGATGTTCACACCAATCGAGCGGTAGAAGGTGAACAGGTCCGGACCAATGGCTTCACCGGCGGTGTAAGCCACGCGCACGCGGCTGAACCCCAGGTTGTTGCGCAGCGGGCCATAGACCATCCAGTTGCCCAGGGCGTACTTGATGCGATCGACCAGACCGACGGACTGACCGTCCATCAAGGCGGGGCCGACTTTTTTGGCCACGTCCATGAAGGTATGGAACATCTTGCGCTTGAAGCTGCCCGCGTCTTCCATGCGGATCATGACGCTGGTGAGCATGCCTTCAAACACGCGAGGAGGCGCGAAGTAATAAGTGGGGCCGATTTCTTTCAGGTCGATCGTGACCGTGGCTGCCGACTCGGGGCAGTTGACCACATAGCCACACACCAGCCACTGCGCGTAGCTGAAGATGTTCTGACCGATCCAGGCGGGCGGCATGTAGGCCAGCACGTCTTCGGCGCTGGTCAGCTTGTCGAACTCGGCACCGGCATCGGCGCGGTCGATCAAAGTGCCGTGGGTGTGCACCACGCCCTTGGGGTTGCCGGTGGTGCCTGAGGTGAAGAACATGGCAGCCACATCGTCGCTGCTGCCCTTTTCCACTTCGAGGTGGAAAAACTGGGGATGCTGCGCCATGAACACTTGCCCTGCGGCAATCAGTTCATCGAGCGAGCCCAAACCGTCTTCCACATAGTTGCGCAGACCACGTGGGTCGTCATAAACGATGTGGGCCAGTTGCGGGCACTGCTCGCGCACTTCGAGCATCTTGTCGACCTGCTCCTGGTCTTCCACCACACAAAAGCGCACTTCGGCGTTGTTGATGGGGAACACGCACTCAGGGGCGGCGGCGTCCTGGTACAGGTTGACGGGAATGGCACCCAACGACTGCGCCGCCAGCATGGTGGCAGACAGGCGGGGGCGGTTGGAGCCCACAATGACCATGTGCTCGCCGCGCTGCAAGCCTGCCTGGTGCAAGCCGCAGGCGATGGCCTCGACCAGTTTGGCCAGGTCCGACCACGGCGTGGTCTGCCAAATGCCATATTCTTTTTCACGCAAGGCGGGCGCAGCGGGGCGCTCGGCAGCATGCTTGAGCATCAATCGGGGAAACGTTGTTTGCATCACGTAGCCTGTCTCCAAAAGCACTGCAGAAAAGTCACTGCAGCTGAACTTCGGCGAATGCTAGGCCTCAGTTTGACGTCAAGTTGTCGTTTCGACGACAATCCAGGGTAGACCCTGATCACAACTGACAAATACCTGACATTTCCGCCTCTCCATGAGCCTCCCCCCCAGCGTTCACCAACGGCGCCGCCCCCCTGCCGAAAGCGAATTGATCCAAATCCCCTGGCTGGCCCTGCTGCAGGCCGACGAACGCGCGCACATCGTGCCGCAGCTGGTGGTGAGCGACCCCCAAGCGGGTGACTATGTGTGTCGGGTGGGGCGTCCAGTCACTTACTGGTTTGGCGTCATCTCCGGTTTGCTCAAGATGAGCAGCGACAACGAACAGGGCCACACCATGACCTTCACCGGCGTGCCGCCTGGCGGTTGGTTTGGCGAAGGCACTGTACTCAAGCGAGAAATCTACCGCTACAACATCCAGGCCTTGCGGGCCAGCGTGGTGGCGGGCCTACCGGTCGACACGTTTCATTGGTTGTTAGACCATTCGATCGGGTTCAACCGCTTCATCATGAACCAGCTCAACGAACGGCTGGGGCAGTTCATCGCGGCACGCGAAGTCGATCGGATGAACAACCCTGAGATCAAGGTTGCCCGCAACCTGGCTGCGCTGTTCAATCCGGTGTTGTTCTCGGGCGTGGGTGAGGTGCTGCGCATCACCCAGCAAGAGCTGGCTTACCTGGCCGGACTGTCACGCCAGCGCGTCAACGAGGCTTTGCGTGTGCTGGAAGCACGGCAACTGATCCGCGTCGAATATGGCGGCCTGCGCATCCTCGACCTGGACGGCTTGCGCCGAGCTGTGTTTCAACAAAGCAGCGACAATCGCTGAAGTTTTTCCCTGCAACATCCATCCCTCATGACCCAAGCCCCGGTTTTCAAACGCGCCCCCCGCCCCGAAGGCAAAGGCGAACAAGCCTCTGCTGCTGGAACCCAGCGCCTGAACAAGCGCATGGCTGAGTTGCGCATGTGCTCGCGCCGCGAAGCCGATGCCTGGATCGAGCAAGGCTGGGTCAAGGTCAATGGCCTGCCTGCCAGCATGGGCCAGCAGGTCACACTGTCCGACCGCATCACGGTGGACCGGGCGGCCGAGCAGCAGCAGGAGCGGCAAGTCACCATCTTGCTGCACAAGCCCATGGGCTATGTGAGCGGCCAGGCCGAAGACGGGCACCAGCCCGCCATCACCCTGATCAACCCGCGCAGCCACTGGATGGGCGACCCGTCCAAAATGCGCTTCACCCCCCCGCATCTGCGCAACCTGGCCCCCGCTGGGCGGCTGGACATCGACTCGACCGGTCTGCTGGTGCTGACCCAGGACGGCCGTGTAGCGCGTCAGCTGATCGGCGAAGACTCCGAGATGGAAAAGGAGTACCTGGTGCGCGTGGCCTACACCGGCCACGAGAACACCGCCGCCGCATCGGCCGCATCAGCGACCTATGGCGGCAAGGCCAACCAACTCACCACCATTGGCGAAAACGACCGAGTGACCAGCAATGTGCAAGCTGTCTTCCCGGCAGCACAACTGGAACGCCTGCGCCACGGCCTGAGCCTGGACGGCAAGCCGCTCAAGCCCGCCAAGGTGGAATGGCAAAACCCCGAGCAGCTGCGCTTTGTACTGACCGAAGGCAAGAAACGCCAGATCCGCCGCATGTGCGAACAAGTGGGCCTGAAAGTTGTGGGCCTCAAACGCATCCGCATGGGCGGCGTGCAGCTGGGCCAGATGCCTGCGGGGACTTGGCGGTATCTGGGACCGAACGAGTCGTTCTGAATTCTCTTGAAACCTCGCCAGACGCCCCCAACTGTGGGGCGTTTTGGTTTTTTTACTTTCTGTTTTTCACACTGAACCGATATGAGCAAACAAACCCATGCCTTTCAGGCCGAAGTCGCACAACTGTTGCACCTGGTCACCCACTCGCTGTATTCCAACAAAGAGATTTTTCTGCGCGAGCTGATCTCGAACGCCTCGGACGCCTGCGACAAGCTGCGCTTTGAAGCGCTGAACAACAACGGCCTGTACGAAGACGCACCCGATTTGCAAGTGCGCTTGTCTTTCGACAAAACGGCCAAGACGCTGACCATCACCGACAACGGCATCGGCATGACAGCGCAAGAAGCCATTGACCACCTGGGCACGATCGCCAAGAGCGGCACCAAGGATTTCATGAGCAAGTTGAGCGGCGACCAGAAGTCGGACGCGCAACTGATCGGCCAATTCGGCGTAGGCTTTTACTCGGGCTTCATCGTCGCCGACAAAATCACCGTCGAGACCCGCCGCGCAGGCGCTGACGCCGCTGAAGGCGTGCGCTGGATCAGCGGCGGTACGGGCGACTTCGAGGTAGAAACCATCACCCGAGCCGAGCGCGGCACCAGCGTGATCCTGCATCTGCGTGAAGACGCGTTGGAGTTCGCCAACACCTGGAAGCTGAAAGAAATCGTCGGCAAATACGCCGATCACATCAGCTTGCCCATCCTGATGGAAAAGGAAGAGTGGAAAGACGGCGAACTGATCGACCCGAACAATGAAGAAGGCGGTCGCCAGCCCGGGGCCATGCTCAAGACCGGCGAGTGGGAGCCCATCAACAAGGCCAGCGCGCTGTGGACTCGCCCCAAGAAAGAGATCACGGACGAGCAATACGCCGAGTTCTACAAACAGATCAGCCGTGACTTTGAAGCCCCGCTGACCTGGACGCACAACCGCGTGGAAGGCAGCACCGAATACACGCAGCTGCTCTACATCCCGTCCAAGGCTCCACAAGACCTGTGGAACCGCGACAAGAAGGCGGGCATCAAGCTCTACGTCAAGCGCGTGTTCATCATGGACGAGGCCGAAGCGCTGATGCCCAGCTACCTGCGCTTTGTGAAAGGCGTGGTGGACTCCGCCGACCTGCCTTTGAACGTGAGCCGTGAATTGCTGCAGGAAAGCCGCGATGTCAAAGCCATCCGCGAAGGCTGCACCAAGCGCGTGCTGTCAATGCTCGAAGACCTGGCCAAGCATGACAAGGCACTCGAGGCGGGTGCCGATGGCGTGACCGATGTGCCGAGTGAAGAAGACAAAGCCAAGCTGGGCCAATACACCCAGTTCTACGCCGAGTTCGGCGCGGTGCTGAAAGAAGGCCTGGGCGAAGACTTTGGCAACAAAGACCGCCTGTCCAAGCTGCTGCGCTTTGCATCCACCACCAGTGACACGGTGAGCGTGAGCTTTGCCGACTACAAAGCCCGCATGAAAGAAGGCCAGGACGCGATCTACTACATCACCGCCGACACCCTGGCCGCCGCCAAGAACAGCCCGCAGCTGGAGGTGTTCAAGAAAAAAGGCATCGAAGTGCTGCTCATGACCGACCGCGTGGACGAGTGGGCGCTGAACTTTGTGCACGAGTTCGACGGCACGCCACTGCAAAGTGTGGCCAAAGGTGCGTTTGACCTGGGCAAGCTGCAAGACGAAGAAGAAAAGAAAGCGGCCGAAACCGCCGCAGAGAGCTTCAAGCCCATGCTGGCCAAGCTCAAAGAAGCGCTGAAAGACAAAGCCGAAGACGTGCGCGTGACCAGCCGCCTGGTGGACAGCCCGGCCTGCCTGGTGGTGACCGACGACGGCATGAGCATGCAACTGGCCCGCATGCTCAAGCAAGCCGGACAGCAAGCGCCTGAAGTCAAGCCCGTGCTCGAAGTCAACCCCGAACACGCGCTGGTCAAGAAACTCGACGGCTCGGTCCACTTCCACGACCTGGCGCACATCCTGTTTGACCAGGCCCTGCTGGCCGAAGGCGGCTTGCCCGAAGACCCGGCAGCTTACGTCAAGCGGGTCAATGCGCTGTTGAGCTGAGTGCGCATGCCTAGCCACAAAGGGGCGGCACCGACAGGTGCCGCCCCTTTGTCTTTGTCCACTTGAACATCAGGCCTTCAGGGCATCCTTGTAGACCGAGTTCAAGGGCTGGGCCATCACCTTGCGCAGCATGGGCTCAAAGGCATCAATGGGCAGTGTGTCGTAGCCCGCATCAAACGCCGGGTCGTCGTACAGGGCAATGAACTCTTCGGTACGGGCGTAATGGGGGTGACCCTTGAACATATCGCGCATATGGCGGTCCATGCCAATGTGGTGAAAGAAGTTGTAGCCCTGAAAAATCCCGTGGTTCTGCACCATCCACAAATTGGCCTCGGACACAAAGGGCTTGAGGATGGCCGCAGCGATGTCGGGGTGGTTGAAGCTGCCCAGCGTGTCGCCGATGTCGTGCAGCAAGGCGCACACCACGTATTCGTCATCTCGCCCGTCGCGCAGAGCCCTGGTGGCGGTTTGCAGGCAGTGGGTGTAGCGGTCTACCGGAAAGCCGCCGTAGTCACCGTCGAGCAGTTTCAGGTGCGCGATCACGCGGTCGGGCAGGGACTTGGTGAACTGCATGAACTCGCCGGCGATCAGCCGCCAGTCCTGCTGGGTGCTGTCCTGCATGCGGGTGAATTGGGCACGGTCGTTCATGGGCGCTCCTGCATCTGAAAACGCCAGCCTACAAGCTCTGCCGAGCAAACGCTGTCGGGTAGATGACTGCCCCAACAACAAGGCGCCCCTCAGGGCGCCTGAGCTGGATCACGAGCGGATCAGCTGCCCGTGAAGTCTTTGACCATGTTGCCGTACCAACGCAGGTCGTCTTGCCAGAGCTGCTGGCGGCGGTCGTTGTCATCGGTCACCGTTTGCAGCAGATGGCCTTCGGGGCCCATCTTGTACTCAAACTTCACGCTCACGGCTTCGAGTGGATCGGTGTTGACCAGCATGTAGCAGAGGTTGTCGATGATGACCGGCTGCATGGGCTGGCCTTTGGACTGCTGTGCGATGTAGGTCGATACGCTGCGCCCCATGCGGTTGGCCACATGCCCGCTCTTGGGGTAGTGCCCGAACTGCGGCGACACAGCACCCACGCTGTCCCCGATGATGAAGACATTCGGATCGTCCTTCATGTTGTAGAACTCGGGGTGCACCGCGGCCCAGGTGGTGGGCTTGCCGTCTGCGCCCTTGCCCACAGCGCCCATCTTCCAGACCAGGTCTGCCGCCTGGTGGTGGCCCATGAAGATGGCATCGTCGAACTTGAAATCGCCCGCCAAGGTCTTGACCACCTTGTTGTACGGGTCCAGCTCCTTGACGCCTGCGTTGGGTACGTAGGTGATGATGTCGTCGTAGAGGTCTTCAAACGCCAGGCGGTAGCCACCGCCGATGGGCATGATGCGAGGCTTGGGGTCCAGGATCAGGATCTTGGCCGGGATCTTGTTGCGCTTGAAATGATCGGCCATCAGGCATGCACGCTCATAGGGCGATGGCGGGCAACGGTGGGGTGGCGGTGGCAGGGTCATCACGATGGTGCCCCCCTTGAAGCCCTTGATCTTTTGCTTGAGCGCCAGGTGCTCGGCGCTGGGCACATAGGCGCTCGAAAAATGCTTGTGCGTGTAGGCGATCGCTGCGCGGTCGTTGCCAAACCAAGGCTCGTAGCTCACACGGATGCCCGCAGACACCACCAGCCAGTCGTAGTCCACAAACCCCTGCGCCGTGTGCACGCGCTTCTTGTCGCGGTCGATGTCGGTCACTTCGGTTTGCACATAGGTGTAGCCCATGCGCTCGGCTGCGGCCGTGTATGAGTGAACCAGGAACGCGGTGTCCACCACGTCCACCAGCCATTTGTTGCTCAGCGGGCAAGACCAGAAGATCGGGTTCTTCTCCAGCAGCACGACCTCCAGGTCAGGGGCGTCCTCGCGCAGGTGGCGGGCAGCGGCCAAGCCACCCCAGCCGCCACCCAGAATAACGACACGGCGCTTTTTGCCTTTGGGCAGCAACTCGGTTGATGGGGAAAACAAAAAGGGTTGTGCAATGGCAGTCGCGGATGCGGCGGTCAGCGCACCCAGGGCTGCCGCGCCCTGGATGAGGGAACGACGTGCGGTGGTCATGAAAGGACTCCGTGAATGGATGGAAAAACCTGTCGGCACACACGAGGAGCCTGGCTCCAATGCCCCGAAGGCAGGTTGCAGGTGCGATTACCGCACCAGAGAGTGAATCTTATGCGACTTTCAAACGCCTGCGGGTCTCAAACCACCAGACTGGGCTCGTGCATCGCGTCGATCTGGTCTTGCAGCATCAGCACCTGCCCACGCCAGTAGTCGGGCGTGCCGAACCACGGGAAGTTGATCGGGAAGATCGGGTCTTCCCAGCGCCGCGCCAGCCAGGCGCTGTAGTGGATCAGGCGCAGCGTTCGCAGTGGCTCGATCAGGCGCAGCTCGCCGCGGTCAAAGTCACGCACCTGCTCGTAACCATCGAGCAAGGCCGACAGTTGCAAGGTGCGCTGCCTGCGGTCACCCGACAGCAGCATCCACAAGTCTTGAACGGCGGGCCCCATGCGGGCGTCATCCAGGTCCACAAAGTGCGGCCCCCCACCGGGCAGCTCGACGGGCGTCCACAAAATATTGCCCGGGTGGCAGTCGCCGTGCAGCCGCAGGATTTGCCGTTTGGCGGCATGGTCTGCAAACGCTTGTTCAATCAAGCCAAGTGCTTGCTGGAACACGGTTTGCCACTCGCGCTCCACCTCCAACGGAATCATCTGGTGCGTCTGCAACCACTGGGCAGGCTCCCGGGCGAAGGTCTGCACATCGAGCGCTGGGCGGTGCCTGAATGGCTGTGCAGTCCCCACGGTATGGATGCGGGCCAAAAAGCGGCCAATCCACTCGAGCACCTCGAAATCGTCCAACTCAGGCGCTCGCCCACCGCGCAAAGGGCTGACCGAAAAATCGAATCCCTCTGCATGGTGCAAGGTACGCCCCTGTATCTGCAAAGGCGCCACCACAGGCACTTCGCCCGTCACCAGCTCGGCGGCAAAGTCGTGTTCTTCCTGGATCTGTTCGCGGCTCCAGCGGCCCGGGCGGTAGAACTTGAGCACCACCGCGCTGTGCCCCTGCTCGGGCTCGTCCAGGTGCACGCGGTAGACGCGGTTTTCGTAAGAGCTGAGTGCCAGCAATCGGCCATCGGGCCACAAGCCCAGACCCGACAAGGCGTCCATCACCTTGTCGGGGGTGAGTTCAGCGTAGGGGTGGCGCGCGTTGGGGTCTTGGGTCATGCACCGATTGTGGCGCAGCCCGGCGTGTCAGCCACCCAACAACTCAAAAGGCAGACTTTGCTTGACCAGAATCACCGTGCAAGGTGCATCCATGGCCACCTTAATCGGCACCGTGGCCACAAAACGCTGCATCTGCAGGCCGTGCGTGGCCGCGCCCATGATGACCATGCTGACGGCATTGCCCTCGGCGTATTGGACGATGGCATCAGCCACGTCACTCGCTTCGAGCACATGGAACGAGGTCTGGTGGTCCGTCAGGTCCAGCGGCTGCGCCCATTGCTGCAGGCGCGTCAAATGCCAGCGGTGCACCGTGGTTTCACTCTGGGCCGCGTCTGTGGTGCTGGTATCACCCGGCGAGATGACTGTCACGCAAGCCAGCCGAGCTCCGGGACGAATACCCAACGAACGCCCCACTGCCTCGCGCAGCGAATACAGCGTGGCATCGCTCACGTCCTTGTAGGGCACCGCCACCATCACAATGGGCACTTGCTCGATCTGCTGCGATGGCAAGGGGCTGGGCTGGTACTGCATGCCTGCAGCCCTCAGCCAGCGCCTGAAGTGAACCCAGAAGCCCGTGCCCTGCACTCGCCGCCCCCGTGCGGTGATCCGGATGTCATCGATGTGCGCCAAATCAAATGCCAGATGCGCGGCCGACGGGTAACGCTGCGCGGCTTCCGGCTCCAGACATTGGAGGATCACCTCCTGCAGCCATTCGGGCAAGTCGGGCCTGCGCTGGCGCGGCGGCACCGGGTCCATCCACAGGCGCTGTCGCATGCCCGCCGCCGTGGCAGGTTCGCCAAACGGGGTTTCGCCCGTGGCCAGCTGGTAGAGCATCACGCCAATGGCGAACACATCGCTGCGCGGGTCGCCCCGCACACCCACCACCTGCTCGGGCGCGATCCAGATCGGCGAGCCCACCGCCTTGCGCAGTGCCTCGGCCAGCAGGTCGGGGTAGTGGGCATGGCATGACAACCCGAAGTCCAGCAACACCACCGAACCGTCTGGGCGAATCAGCACATTAGCAGGCTTGAGGTCCAGGTGGCAAACGTTCTGCCGATGCAGGCTGTGTGCGGCCTTGGCCATGGCCGCGCCCAGCCTCGCGATCTCTTTGGACATCAACGGCTCGTCACGCTCCAGCCAATGCTCCAAGGTCTGGCCTTGCACATACTCCATCACCAGATAAGGGGTTCGCGACAGGTCGCCCGCCGCCACAAAACGGGGCACATGCGGCCCAGTGAGTGCGGGCATGATCTGGTGCTCGATCTCAAAACTCACAATGTTCTCGGCCCCGTCACCCGCCGTCATGCGCGGGATCTTCATCGCCATCGGAAACTCGGCCTCACGGCGCGTGCCATCGGCCCCCGGTGCATAACGCACCTTGTAGATGTGCGCCATGCCGCCCGCGTGCAGGCATTCGTCGATTTCAAAGCCGTCGATCAGGGTCCCGGGGTCCAGCAGTTTCAACGTCCAGTCTCCAAGCGTTGGGCAAAAAATTCAGGCAAACCCGCCTGCCGGATGGCCGCTGCCGCTGCCGCATGGTCGTAGGCCACGCGGTGGAAGGTCAAGCGCCCGGCGGCCAGGTCGTACATGGCGTACATGGCGCGGGGGTCGCCGTCACGCGGCTGCCCGACCGACCCCACAGTAGCCACGCAGGCACGCAGTCGCGGCACAGGCACCCCCACGCCCACGGCGGGTTTGAAGGGCATCAGGTCTCGGCCTGCGCCTTGGTAGTAGAGCGTTTGGTGGTGCACATGCCCCACCAGAATATGGCTTGGTGCCACGCCTTGCTGAAGGCCCCGGCCGCGCGCCGCATCAAGGCAGACCGAGGCCGCACGCTCGCTGTCCACATAACGCCAGGTCTCGGGCTTGTCCGCACTGGCATGCACCAGCAAAAGGTGCTCGAACGATTCGGTCAATGGCAAACGGGCCAGAAACCCTCGCTGGGCCTCGTTCAGTTGCGCGTGCGTCCACGGTGCGGTGCTCGATCCGGTGGAGGTGTCGCCTGCGGGCGGCGTCACGGCCATGGCGTCGTGGTTGCCCTGGATCACCAGCGCTCCTTGCGCGTGCAAAACCATCACCTGCTCAACCACCCAGACCGGATCAGCCCCATAGCCCACCAGATCGCCCAAAAAGGCATGCCGGTCCACGCCCTGCGCCTGGGCATGCGCCAGACAGGCGCTGAGCGCTTGCCGATTGGCGTGCAGGTCTGACAAGAGGGCCAGCCTCATGGGGTCTCCTCGGGGCGTTGTTCTGTACACATCATCGGCGATGTGCCTGAGCCCAAGCTTGCACGCACCTGCAGCCGATGGTCTTGACGCCCGTCAAGGCGCAGCGAGATCACTTGCCGGTGAAGCGGGCAGGCCGTTTTTCGACAAACGAGCGCACGCCCTCGGTTGCATCCTCGCTGTTGGACAGCGTTTTCTGCACCGAAATGAAGTCGTGCATAGCCACCAGCGGGCCTTGCTCCACACCCTTGAGCACATTCTGGCGCGTGGCCACCACGGCCAGCGGCGCTTGCGCTGCGATCTGGTCAGCAATGCGCATGGCCTCGGCCAGCAAAGCTGCCGCAGGCACCACCTTTTGCACAAAGTTCAGGCGCAGGGCTTCGGCGCTGTCGAACACATCGGCCGTGAGCAGGTGCAAGAGGGCATTGCCCATGCCCGCCCGCTCGGCCATGCGCAGCGTGGCGCCGCCCGTGGCCATGATGCCGCGCTGCACCTCCAGCTGCGAGAAGCGGCAGTCGTTGGCCGCCACCACGATGTCGGCTGCCAGCATCAGCTCGATGCCCAGCGTGTAGGTGATGCCCTGCACGGCCACCACCATGGGTTTGGTGCGTCGCCGATAACCTTCCATACCCAGGTTGAGCGGGTCCACCAAGCCCAGCGGCACCGCCTTTTCGCCGCGCTGCATCAGCGGTGCAATGGTGGGCAAGTCCAGTCCGGCGGTGAAATGGTCGCCCGCAGCGCACAACACGCCCACGCGCAAAGCGGGGTCATCGTCGAGCCGGGTGTAGGCCTCGCCCAGCTCACGGTACATCTTGGGCGTGAAGCCGTTGCGCTTGGCCGGGCGGTTGATGGAAATCTGAAGGACTGCACCGTGCACGGTGCAGTCGATCTGGCCTTCGGGGTGGTGGGCGGTGTTCATGCACCCATGTTAGGTGGGCAGCGTTCGCCAGAGATTCGCCGAAGTGACATCTTTGTGGGAGCCCCGCCCCCGGGGCGATGGCTCGTGGTCTACGGACGCCCCATCGCGGCGGGGCGCCGCTCCCACAAAAAAGCGGGCTCAGTACTTGTAAACGCCTTGCCCGGTCTTGCGGCCCAGGCGGCCTGCAGCGACCATTTCTTTCAGCAAGGGGCTAGGGCGGTATTTGCTGTCGCCGAATTCCTTGAGGTAGACCTCCATCACGGCCAGGCACACGTCCAGACCGATCATGTCGGCCAGGGCCAGCGGGCCGATAGGCTGGTTGCAGCCGAGCTTCATGCCTGCATCAATGGCTTCAGGTTCGGCCAGGCCTTCGCCCAGCACAAAGAAGGCTTCGTTGATCATGGGCACCAAGATGCGGTTGACCACAAAGCCGGGCGCGTTCTTGACGGTGATGGGCGTCTTGCCCAGCGCCAGCGCCATGTCGTGCACGGCGTCGTGCGTGGCGTCGCTGGTCTGCAGTCCACGGATGATCTCCACCAACGCCATCATGGGCACAGGGTTGAAGAAGTGCATGCCGATGAAGCGGTCGGCACGCTGCGTGGCCGCGGCCAGTTGCGTGATCGAGATCGACGAAGTGTTGGACGCGATGATCACGTTCGGGGCCAGCATGCCGTCGAGCTGCTTGAGGATCTTGACCTTGAGTTCGTGGTTTTCAGTGGCGGCTTCGATCACCAGCTGGGCGCTTTTCAGATCGTCGTAGCTGCTTGAACCTTGGATGCGGGCCAGCGCAGCAGCCTTGTCGGCCTCGCTGATTTTTTCTTTCTTGACCAAGCGGTCCAGGCTGCCAGCCACGGTGGCCACACCTTTGGCCACGGCCGCGTCAGAAATGTCAACCATCACGACGTTGATACCCGAGACGGCGCACGCCTGCGCAATGCCATTGCCCATGGTGCCTGCGCCAATGATGCCTACGGTTTGGATGCTCATTTTATTTCCTTCAAAACGGGGTAAATCGGTTCAACAACCATCTTAACGGCGTGGCGTCACGCCATCCTGACACTTGAGCAGCGGCAGCGCCTCGAGGTGCGCCGCATGACGCAACTGAAGACATGGTGCTGACCCGGGCACTGGCTGTGCTGGGCAGCAGGCCCAAGATATTCTTAAGTTCTAGATTGAATTGGGTATGGCCTTCAAGCTGTGCGTTGCATAGCATTTGAAAATGTCTAAAGCCGTCAATTGTTCTTATTTGCTGATGTGGATCACTTCGTGCATCTTGGTCGCATCCCAACCAGCAGCACATGCAAATCCACAAGAGCCTCACACTTCCAGCATCAAAGACGATCATGATGAATTTATCTTCGTTGGCAAATGCCACGATGGTCGTCCGTATCGGCTGTTTTTGTATCAAAAGTCAGTGAATGGACTGAATTTGCCGTTCTATGACTACGAAGGCCCCGCTGGAAAAGGGACTGTCAAAACCAAAGCTCAGCCAAGAGTCATGGCTGTACGCCTGTGCAGAGAATCCGCAGAGATTTCTGATGATCCGAATCTGAATTGATTTTTTTAAAATGTCGAGGATGATGGGGAAAAGTTTCTTTGCATCATTTACCGTGGCCTGAAGACACCATTGGCCTCAACTCCTGAACCGTTTGCGGGTCAACGCCAGCGCCACCCAGAACGACACCACAGAGCACACCACCAGCACCAACCCATGGCGCAGGGCGTGTTCAGGCCAGCGGTCCATGAACAACGGGCGCACCAGTTCTACCGCCGCTGACAGCGGCAGCCAGTCGGCGATCGCACGCACGATGGGCGGCAATTGCTCACGCGGGAAGAAGATACCCGAGAGAAACATCATGGGCGTGAGGAACAAGGTGAAGTAGTAGGTGAAAAAATCGTAACCCTTGGCCAGTGCGTTGAAGATCAGCGCCATGCAGCTGAAGGTGATGCCCACACCCAAGAGCACGGGCCAGGCCACCAGCAGCTTGGGGCTGTGACTGATGCCCAGAGCCAGCATCACGCCCAAAATGGCCGTGACGGTGAACAGCGACTTGAAAGCGGCCCAGAGCATTTCGGCCAGCACCACATCATCGAGCCGCACCGGGGCGTTCATGATGCCGTCCCAGGTTTTTTGCACATGCATGCGCGAGAACGCCGAGTACAAGGCCTCAAAAGTGGCGGCGTTCATGGCACTCATGCAGATGCTGCCGCTGGCCAGAAAGAGGATGTAGGGCACCTTCTCGCCGCCCAGTTCAATCTGGCCGACCAACGAGCCCAAGCCGTAGCCAAAGGCGACCAGCCACATCAACGGCTCGGCGATGTTGCCAACCAGGCTGGGGATGGCCAGCTTTTTCCAGACCAGCCAGTTGCGCTGAAACACGGGCCACCAGCGCATGGACAGGCGGGGCGCGGCCCAGATGTTGTTTTGAATTTGACTCATGGTTTCACCCCCTTCAACCTTCTTCACGGATCTGGCGTCCGGTCAACTTCAAGAACAGGTCTTCCAGATTAGAAGGGCGGTGCAGCGTGCGCAACGCAGGCCAGGCCTGCAAAGCGTTCAACAGAGATCGGCTGTCGTTCGTATAGAAAAACACAGTTTCGCCGCTGACCTCGACACGTTGCGCCAGCGCCTTGAGGCTGGCTTCTTGCGCCAGGGCCACAGCACCCTGACCAAAAACCTCGACCACTTCGGGCTCCAGGTGCTGGGCGATCAGGTCACGCGGTGTGCCTTCGGCGATCTTGCGGCCTTGGTCCAGCACCAAAAGGCGTGAGCACAGGCGCTCGGCTTCGTCCATGAAGTGGGTGGTCAGCAAGATGGACTTGCCCTCTTGCAGCAACAGTTGCAGACGCTCCCACATCAGGTGGCGCGCTTGCGGATCCAGGCCCGTGGTGGGCTCGTCCAGCATCAGGAGGCGTGGCTGGTTGATCAGGGCACGGGCCAGGCTCAGGCGCCGCTTCATGCCGCCCGACAGCTCGCCGGGTTTGGCCTTGGCCTTGTGGCTCAGGGCCGCGAACTCCAGCAATTTGGGAATGCGCTCGCGGATGGTCGCGTCAGGCAGCCCAAAGTAACGGCCAAAGACCAGCAGGTTCTCTTCGGCGGTGAAGTCCGGGTCCAGCGTGTCCATCTGCGCCACCACGCCCAGCTGAGCCTTGATGGCCAGGGCATCTTGGGGCATGTGCTGACCACCAAAATAATCGATGTCACCGCCATCCGGTTCGGACAAGCCCAGGCACATGCGCAGCGTGGTGGTTTTGCCCGCACCGTTGGGGCCGATCACGCCCAGACATTCACCGGGCTGGATATGGAATGAGAGGTCATTGACCACGGTGGTGTCGCCGTAGCGTTTGACCAGGTGATTGACCGAAAGCAAAGGGGTGTGCATCACCGGATTGTGCCTGTGGACGACACCCCTTCGCCGACGAACAGGTCAAGGCCTCAGAGTTTGCGGCCCAGGCGTTTTTCGACCTGGTCTTTCTCCCATTTGGCACCGAACGGCCCCAGGTGTTCAAACACCCGCAGGGCATGGAACAGCACCCCGATGCCCCAACCCAGGGCCGGCCACACCACCCACAGATGCTGCGGCCGGGTGAGCAGGTTGATGGCCGTCAGCGCCAGCATGACCAGCACATATTGGGCCAGGTGGATGTAGAAGCCCTTGAGCTTGCGCACATGCCGCAGGGCCAGGACTTCTTCGGCGCTTTCGGGCGTGGGGTGAGGCTGGGGGATGGTCTCGGTCACGGACATGGCGGGTTCCTTCAGTTCTGAAAATGGGATTTCAAAGACCGCCGCCAGGGATTTCAGGGACTCAGGGCTGGCCACTTGTCCCTGTTCGATGCGCTGGATGGTGCGCACGCTCAGGCCACTGAGGTCGGCCAACTGTTGTTGGGACCAACCTTTTTGCAAGCGCAGTTTCTGAATCAACATGTTTTTCTCCTGGACAGCAGTGCCTGAATTCTGGTTTTTTCGACCCGCCCGCGCCACGTCATGTGCACGACAAACACACGACAGCAGCACGACAAAGCCCGCCATGCCTGGCCCAGGCGAGGTGCGATACGGTAGCACCGATAAAATCAGCGCATTGTCCAGCACCGCTTTGGCGGCCCCTTCATGTCCAGCTCCTTTTCTGACCGCCTGGCGGTTTTGCCCCAATATCTGATCCCCAAGCAAACCCTGACAGTGTTTGCCGGCTGGGTGGCCAGTCGCCAGTGGGGTGGTTTTACCACCGGGGTCATCAACCGTTTTGTGCGCCGCTACAACGTGGACATGGCCGAAGCGGCCAACCCGGACACGGCCAGCTACGTCAGTTTCAACGAGTTTTTCACCCGCCCTTTGCGCGGCAATGCGCGGCCACTGGCCGACAGTGCCTTCGTGAGTCCGGTGGACGGCGCCATCAGCCAGTGCGGTGCCATTGACGGCGACCAGGTCTTTCAAGCCAAGGGGCACAGCTACAGCACCCGTGCCCTCGTGGGCGGCGATGCCGCGCTGGCCACGCAGTTCCAGGGGGGCGAATTCGCCACGCTGTACCTGAGCCCACGCGACTACCACCGCATCCACATGCCTTGCGCGGGTCGCCTGACCCGCATGGTTTATGTGCCAGGCGACCTGTTCTCGGTGAACCCGACCACGGCACGCGGTGTGCCGGGCCTGTTTGCCCGCAACGAGCGCGTGGTGTGTGTTTTTGAAGGCGAGAGCGGCCCGTTTGTGATGGTGCTGGTGGGCGCCACCATTGTGGGCAGCATGGCCACCGTCTGGCATGGCGTGGTCAACCCGCCGCGCCCGGGCAAGGTGCGCGACTGGACCTACGAGATGGGCAACATCAGCCTGGCCCAAGGCGAGGAGATGGGGCGCTTCCTGCTGGGCTCCACCGTGGTGATGCTTTTCCCCAAAGGCGTGATGCAATTCAATGCCGACTGGACACCCACCCGCCCCATCCGCATGGGTGAGGCGATGGGCAGCCTGCGTTAAATCTCGATCTTGGAGCCCAGCTCGACCACCGCGTTGGTCGGCAAGTGCAGGAACTCGGCGGCCGCGCTGGCGTTGTGGTGCATCTGGGCAAACAGTTTTTCACGCCACTGGGCCATGCCCCCACCAATGGTGGGGATCACGATGTCGCGCGACAGGAAGTAGCTGGTCTGCATCGGATCGAGCTTGTGGCCCACGTCCTGGATTTGCGCCAGAGCCGATGGCACATCGGGGTTTTCCTTGAAGCCGTAGTTGACGATGACCTGCCAGCAGTCGTGCCCTAACGGCTCAACCTCCAGGCGACGATCGGCGTCCATGCGGGGGATTTCATGGTTGCGCACAGTGACGAACAGGTTTTGCTGGTGCAGCACCTTGTTGTGCTTGAGGTTGTGCAGCAGGGCATTGGGCACGTTGCCCGTTTCAGCGGTCAGGAACACCGCGGTGCCCTCCACGCGTGAGGGCGGCGCGATGAACACGGCTTCCAGAAAATCGGTCAGGCGCAACGCGTCTGAGCGCATGGATTCGTTGAGCAGACGTCGGCCATCGTTCCAGGTCATCATCAGGACGAAGACTGCCGCACCGATGAGCAGCGGGAACCAGCCACCGTCCAGCAGCTTGAGCAGATTGGACGCCCAGAAGGCCAGATCAACGACAAAGAAAAAGCCGGTGGCCGCCAAGCACAGGGCCAATGGGTATTTCCAGGCGTAGCGAATGACGAAGAAAGTCAGCACGGTCGTGATCAGCATGTCGGTGCACACCGCGATGCCATAAGCCGCCGCCAAATTGCTCGACGAGCGGAACATGCCGACAGCCAGCACGATGGCGGCAAACAGGCCCCAGTTGACGAAGGGCATGTAAATTTGTCCGGTGTCGGTCTCGCTGGTGTGCAGCACCTGCAAGCGGGGCAAAAAGCCAAGCTGAATGACCTGTTTGGTCACGCTGAAAGCACCGGAGATGAGGGCTTGCGATGCGATCACTGTCGCCATGGTGGCCAAGCCCACCAGGGGCAGCATGGCCCAGTCGGGTGCCAACATGAAAAACGGGTTCTTGACCGCTTCAGGATCGGACAGCAGCAAAGCCCCCTGGCCAAAATAGTTCAGGGTCAGGCAGGGCATGACCACACTGAACCAAGCCAGTCGGATCGGCTTTTTGCCAAAGTGGCCCATGTCGGCATACAAGGCTTCGCCGCCAGTGACGCACAGCACCACCGCACCCAGAATGATGAAGGTGATGCCTGGCTGGTCCCAAATGAAACGCAGCGCGTAGTGCGGGCTGATGGCCAGCAAAATCTCCGGGTGCTGCACGATGTGCGACACACCCAGCACCGCGATGGTGAGGAACCAGATCAGCGTGATCGGACCAAAGAATTTGCCAATGCCCGCCGTGCCGCGCTTTTGCACCCAGAACAACAAAAACAGGATCACCAGGGTCAACGGGATGACCGACTTTTTGAAGTTGGGAGAAATGATCTCCAGGCCCTCCACCGCCGACAGCACCGAAATGGCGGGGGTGATCACCCCGTCGCCATAGAACAGGCAGGTGCCGAAGATACCGACAAACAGCAGCACCCTGCGCAGGTCAGGCCGGTCCTTGACCGACTGGGAAGCCAGCGCCAGCATGGCCACCAAACCGCCCTCCCCGTGGTTGTCGGCACGCAGCACGAGCAGCACGTACTTGAGCGAGACAATGGTCGTCAGGGTCCAGAAGAAGATAGAGAGGATGCCGTAGACGTTTTCGTGCGTGAACGGCACGTGGCCTGAGCCGAAAACCTCTTTCATCGCATACAGCACGCTGGTGCCGATGTCGCCGTAAACCACGCCAATGGCGCCCAGGGTCAGGGCGGCGAGTGAGGATTTTGTAGAAGACACACTAAAAAGCCCGAACCAAGCCGGGCCATCGATAGACAAGTGTCAAATTGTGCGCCTGTCAGGCAGCAATGTCACCGGCCACCTTGAAAAATGTTGCAGCGCAACAACTCAATTTTAAATATTTAGTCGTAAATCTCAGCCTCGGGGTCGGTGGCTTCCAGCTCGTAGCTGGCCGCCAGCATGGCCAGGCGGCCCACCACCCCGTACATGTAAAAGCGGTTGGGCACGCTGGCACCGGGTTTGATGCCCGGTTGAGGCAAGTGCGCACTCTCGGCAAAAGCCAGTGGCACAAAACTGGCACCGGGTGCGTTGAGGTTCTCGTCCACCCCGCGCTCGGCATGCACACGGTAGAAGCCGCCAACCACGTAGCGGTCCATCATGTAGACCACCGGCTCGGCCACGGCATCATTCATGCGCTCATTGGTCAGCACGCCCTCCTGGATGATCACGTCGTTGACAGTCTGCCCATCCTTGATGACGCTCATCTTGTTGCGGGTCTTGCGGTTGAGCTGGTCCAGATCGGCCACATCGCGCACGGTCATGATGCCCATGCCATAGGTTCCGTTGTCGGCCTTGACCACCACGAAGGGCTTTTCGTTGATGCCGTATTCCTTGTATTTGCGCCGGATCTTGGTCAAGAGCGCGTCCACATTGCTGCGCAGGCATTCAATACCCGTGCCTTCGGCAAAGTTCACATCACCGCACTGGTTGAACATGGGGTTGATCAGCCAGGGATCGATCCCCAGCAGCTTGCCAAAGCGTTTGGCCACTTCTTCGTAGCTCTGGAAGTGCTTGGTTTTGCGGCGCACACTCCAGCCCGCGTGCAGCGGTGGCAGCAGGAACTGCTCATGCAGCTCTTCCAGAATGCCCGGGGCCCCTGCCGACAGGTCGTTGTTGAGCAGGATGGTGCAGGGATCAAAGTCCTTGAGGCCCAGGCGGCGCTTGGTGCGCACCACAGGTTCGAGCGTGATGGTCTCGCCATTGGGCAGCAGGATGTCGGTGCTTTCCTTGATCTCGGGATTGATCGAGCCAATGCGCACATTCAGACCCGCCATGTGAAAGATGCGCTGCAACTGCAACACGTTCGTCAGGTAGAAGGTGTTGCGGGTGTGGTTCTCGGGAATGATCAGCAGGTTCTTGGCTTCTGGGCAGATCTTTTCAATCGCCGCCTGTGCGGCCTGCACGGCCAGAGGCAACATCTCGTGGGTGAGGTTGTTCCAGCCACCGGGGTAGAGGTTGGTGTCCACGGGCGCCAGCTTGAAACCGGCATTGCGGATGTCGACCGAGCTGTAGAACGGCGGGGTGTGCTCCATCCATTCCAGACGGAACCAGCGCTCAATGGCGGGCATCGAATCCAGGATGCGCTGCTCCAGCTCATTGATGGGGCCGTTCAGGGCGGTGACGAGATGCGGGACCATGGGCGACCTTCAGAACAAAAACAAAAGAATGATAGAGGGCTGGCCCGGCGCATGACAAGCGCGCACCGGACAGACAGCGCGTTCTCAGTGGCGAACTTCACCCTCACCCAGCACCACGTACTTGAGCGAGGTCAGGCCTTCGATGCCCACTGGGCCACGGGCATGAAACTTGTCGGTGCTGATGCCGATCTCTGCACCCAGCCCGTATTCAAAGCCGTCGGCAAAGCGGGTGCTGGCGTTGACCATGACGCTGGACGAGTCCACCTCGCGCAAAAAGCGCTGGGCGTGCATGTGGTCACGCGTCAGGATGGCCTCGGTGTGGTGGCTGCTGTAGTGGTTGATGTGGGCAATCGCCTCGTCCAACCCCTCCACCACCTTGACGCTGATGATGGGTGCCAGGTACTCCTCGAACCAGTCCTGCTCGGTGGCGTCCTGCACATTCGCAGCGGGCACGCTGGCCAAAATCGCCTTGGCCTCGGGACAGCAACGCATCTCCACGCCTTTGGCAGCGTAAATGGCGCCAATCTTGGGCAAAAATTCGCCCGCCACACCCCGCGCCACCAGCAGGCTCTCGCTGGCGTTGCAGGGGCTGTACTTTTGGGTTTTGGCGTTGTCGGCCACCTTGACGGCCATGTCGATGTCGCAAGGATCGTCCACATAGGTGTGGCAGTTGCCGTCCAGGTGCTTGATGACGGGCACTTTGGCTTCGGCACTGATGCGCTCGATCAGGCCCTTGCCACCGCGGGGGATGATCACGTCCACGTATTGCGGCATAGTGATCAATTCGCCCACGGCTGCGCGGTCAGTGGTCTGCACCAGTTGCACCGCGTCGGTGGGCAAGCCGCTGTCCATCAGGGCCTGCTGCACCAGACGGGCCAGCGCCTTGTTGGACTCGATGGCTTCGGAGCCACCCCGCAGGATGCAGGCATTGCCGCTCTTGATCGACAGGCTGGCGGCCTCGATGGTGACGTTGGGACGGCTCTCGAAGATCATGCCGAACACGCCAATGGGCACACGCATCTGGCCCACCCGGATGCCGCTGGGCATTTGCTTCATGCCGATGATCTCGCCGATCACGTCGGGCATGGCCGCCAGCTGCTCGCAGCCCTGGGCACAGGTTTCCAGCACCTTGGGCGTCAGGCGCAGGCGGTCCACCATGGGTTCGGCCAGCCCATTGGCCTGGGCACGGGCCAGGTCTTTGGCGTTGTCGTGCTGCAGCGCCTCGGTGTTTTCACGCAGCAGCGCGGCCAGGCGGCGCAAGGCATGGTTCTTGACGGCGGCAGAGGCCTTGGCCATCAGGGCAGACGCCTGCTTGGCTTGCAGGCCCAGGGCCTGCAGGGTCTCGGTGGTGTTGGAGGCGTTCATGCCCCGATTTTCGCAGATGCCCGGCGCGCGCGTTAGCGGCCCATGCACATCCGTGCAAAACGCAAGGCCAGCCGGTGCAGGGCCTGCCAGCCGTCTTGCGGCCAGTCGGGCACTTTGAGGCCCTTGACGATGCCATCCACCTGGTGCGCCGATTGCAGCAGGTTGTTCAGCCGAGCATCGCCCAGGCGAGGCAGCACCCGCTCGAACAGACGCTCACGCGGGCCCCAGATGCGCTGCTCCTTGAGGGCCATGGGCAGGGGCTTGCCTCCCGCCATCGCGTCCTTGACGCGCTTGAGGGCCCGGATGTCTTCGGCCAGGGCATAGTGCACCAGCACCTCGGCCTCGCCTTCGGCCTGAAGACCGTCCAGCATGCGCTGCACCCGAGCCACCTGGCCTGAGAGCACGGCCTCGGACAGCTTGAACACGTCATAGCGAGCCACATTGAGCACAGCCGCCTCCACCTGGGTCCAGCTCAGCTCGCCTGGCGGGTAGAGCAGGCCCAGTTTTTCGACCTCCTGGTGGGCAGCCAGCAGGTTGCCCTCCACCCGATCGGCAAAAAACTGCAGGGTGCGCTGCCCCTCTTCGCCCGCCACCACGCTCTGGCCTTGCCGCTGCAGGCGCTGGGCGATCCAGGTGGGCAGGGCCTGGCGCTCGATGGTGTCGACCTGGATGGTGACCCCCATGTTTTCAAGAGCGCCGAACCAGGCCCCTTTGCGGGTGGCCGCATCCAGACGGGGCAGCAGGAACAGAGTCAAGGTCGAGTCATTGCCCTGGGCCGATTCGGCCAGTTGCTGGATGGCCGGACTGCCCTCCTTGCCGGGCTTGCCCGAAGGGATACGCACCTCGACGATCTGCTTGTCGGCAAACAGGCTCAAGGAGCCCCCTGCGGCAAGCACCTCGCTCCAGTCAAAGTGAGCACCCGCCACAGTGTGGACGGTGCGTTCGGTGTAGCCCTGCGCTCGGGCGGCAGCGCGGATGGCGTCTGCGGCTTCCTGCATCAACAGCGCTTCGTCGCCGTACAAGGTGTAGAGGCTGCGCAAACCTTTTTGCAGGTGCGCGCCGAGCTGGGCAAGGGCCAGTTGCATGGCGATCAGGGCTGGGACGCCGCTGCGGCGGGTGCAGCAGGGGCCGCCACCGGCTTGCGCGGCTTGACGGCCGCCAGGCGGCGCATGATCTGCTGCACGATGTCGAGCTGCATGTCGCGGAACAGCATCGCCTGCTCGATCTCTTTGGACAAAGCCGCCACCTCGGTGAAGCTCAGGTCACGTTGCTGGTACATCTCGACCGGCTCGATCAGCTCGTCGCCCGAAGGAGTGCGCAAGCGGAAATTCACCCGCAAACGAAGCTGCATCTCGCGCACTTGCCCGGAAGCGTTCAACCCCACCACCACGGGCTGACGCACCTCGCTGAGGATGTCCAGGATCACATCGGCCTTGGCCATCTGGGCCGGGTCGCTCAGCACCTCGATCTTGCCTGTGCCCAGCAGATTGCGACGCAGCTCCGAGCCCAAAGGCGAGTTGAGCGGGAAGTTGGCGTAAACGCTGCGAAACGGGTAGTCGCCCGTCTGGCGCAGCTGGAAGCCACAACCCGTGAGGGCTGCAGCCACCACACCCAGCGAGAGCAGGCGACGGCGTTGCATGGTCAGGCCACCACGTTGACCAGACGACCCGGCACCACGATGACCTTCTTGGCCGCAGCGCCGTTGGCGGCCTTGGCAAAGGCCTCGCTGGCCAGCGCGATCTGCTCGATCTGCGCCTTGTCGGCACTCGCAGGCACCAGGATGGACCCGCGCAGCTTGCCGTTGACCTGCAGCATGAGTTCGATCTCGTCGCGCTGCAGGGCCGATTCATCCACACCCGCCCAGGTCACGTCGAGCAGGTCACCGCAGCAGGCGGCGTAACCCAGTTCGTTCCAGAGCTGGTCGGTGATGTGCGGGCAGGCCGGGTAGAGCACACGCAACAGGATCGAGAAGCACTCGGCCAGGGCGGCGGCGTCCTCAAAGCTGTCGCCCAATTGCACGTCTTCAAGCGTGTTGAGCATCTTCATCACCGCCGAGACGACGGTGTTGTACTGCATGCGCTCATAGTCGTAATTGGCCTGCTTGAGCACGGTGTGGATATCGAGGCGCAGGGCCTTGGCGGCCTTGGCGAATTCCACTTTCTGGCTGCGATCGACCGCGATGCCTTTCTTGAGCAGGGCTTCGTTCTTGGCCGCGAAATTCCACACCCGGCGCAGGAAGCGGTAGCTGCCTTCCACCGCCGCATCGTTCCACTCCAGCGTGGCTTCGGGCGGTGCGGTGAACATGGTGTACAGGCGGGCCGTGTCGGCGCCATAACGCTCGATCAAGTCCTGCGGGTCCACGCCGTTGTTCTTGGACTTGGACATGGTGCCCACACCTTCGTAATCGATGGGCGTGCCCACGGGCAGTTGGCCGTCGCTGCTCTCGGCCTCGTTCTTGAGCTTGGCGCCAACGACCTTGCCGGTTTCATCCAGCACATGCTCGACATCGTGCGGCCAGAAATAATCCTTGCCACCCTTGGCAGTGCGGCGCGAGTAGATGTGGTTGAGCACCATGCCCTGCGTGAGCAGCTTGCTGAAAGGCTCATCGACCTTGACCAGGCCCAGATCGCGCATGACCTTGGTCCAGAAGCGCGCATACAGCAGGTGCAGGATCGCGTGCTCGATGCCGCCGATGTATTGGTCCATGCCGCTGCCGCCAGTGGCATTTTTCTGGTCCCGCATCCAGTAGTCCGCACCCTCGGCGACCATCTTCTGGTCGTTGGTCGGGTCGCAATAGCGCATGAAATACCAGGACGAATCCACAAAGGTGTCCATGGTGTCGGTCTCGCGGCGGGCGGGCTTGCCACACACCGGGCAAATCACACCCGCATGGAAGCCTTCGTGCTTGTGCAGCGGGTTGCCCGAGCCGTCGGGAATGCAGTCCTGCGGTAGCACCACAGGCAGGTCTTTTTCAGGCACCGGCACCGCACCGTGCTCGTCGCAATGGATGATCGGGATCGGCGTGCCCCAGTAGCGCTGGCGGCTCACGCCCCAGTCGCGCAGACGCCAGGTGGTTTTCTTCTCGCCCAGGCCCTTGGCGACCAGCAGTTCGGCGACTTTGCTCACAGCGGCCTTGAAAGTCAGACCGTTGAGTTCACCGGAGTTCACGCACACGCCATCTTTGGTGGCATACCACTCGGACCATGCGCTCGCATCAAAGACCTCAGAGGCCTTGGCGTTGCCTGCGTTGGGCAACGATGTGGGGCCTGCGTCTGAGGCGCCCGACGCAGGCGACGACAAGGCCGGGGCACGCAAACCAACGACCTGCTTGATCGGCAAAGCGTATTTCAAGGCAAACGCAAAATCACGCTCGTCGTGCGCCGGCACACCCATCACCGCGCCGTCGCCGTAGCTCATGAGCACGTAGTTGCCAACCCAGACCTCGACCTTGGCACCCGTGAGCGGATGTGTGACAAACAGGCCCGTGGGCATGCCCTTTTTCTCTTGCGTGGCCAGCTCGGCCTCGGTGGTGCCACCGGTTTTGCATTCCTCCAGGAACGCGGCCAAGGCGGGGTTGCTTGCAGCGGCGTGCAGCGCCAGCGGGTGCTCGGCCGCCACGGCGCAAAACGTCACGCCCATGATGGTGTCGGCACGGGTGGTGAAGACGTACATCTTGCCGTCACCAATCAGCTGGCCATCAGCGCCTTGGATGTCGTGCGTGAACGCGAAGCGCACGCCTTCGCTCTTGCCGATCCAGTTTTCCTGCATCAGGCGGACCTTGTCGGGCCAGCCGTCCAGCGTCGCCTTCTCGTTGCCGATCTGCACATGGTCCAGCAGTTCCTGCGCATACTGGGTGATGTTCAGGTAGTAGCCAGGAATCTCACGCTTTTCAACGGGTGCGCCCGTGCGCCAGCCTTTGCCGTCAATCACTTGCTCGTTGGCCAGCACGGTCTGGTCCACCGGGTCCCAGTTGACGATCTGGGTCTTGCGATAGGCGATGCCTTTGTCCAGCATCTTGAGAAACAGCCACTGGTTCCACTTGTAATAAGTCGGGTCGCAGGTGGCGACTTCGCGCGACCAGTCGATGGCCAAGCCCATCGCCTGCATCTGCTTTTTCATGTAGGCGATGTTTTCGTAGGTCCACTTGGCGGGCGGCACCTTGTTCTTGAGCGCCGCATTTTCAGCGGGCAAGCCAAAGGCGTCCCAGCCCATGGGCATGAGCACGTTGTAGCCGCGCATGCGCAGCTGGCGCGTGAGCATGTCGTTGATGGTGTAGTTGCGCACATGGCCCATGTGGAGCTTGCCGCTGGGGTAGGGCAGCATGGAGCAGGCGTAGAACTTCTTTTTGCTCTGGTCTTCGGTGACGCGGTAGGCGTCTTTGGACGCCCAGCGGGCCTGTGCGGCGGCTTCGACGTCGAGGTGGGTGTACTTGTCTTGCATGATGGGCCTGATTGTAGAGGGGCGATGAACCTCGGACCTCTACAAGATCGGGCTTTGGACGGGCTGAGCAGCACCGAGTCGGGGGATGCCGCCCTCCTCAGACGCAGACTCAACATCGTCGGGCGGCATCCCCCGACTCGGTGCATTCAGCGCCAAAGGACATCCGATGGCCTTTCATGGCCGTGTGTGGTCAGGGGCGGGGTGACGATGTTGAGCCTGCGTCTGAGGAGCCCCGCCCCTGACCACACACGGTCTGCCCCTCCATGCCCATCAGCGGGAAGCAGACTGCGCCACAAACCCGATGCGCGAAAGCCCGGCTTGCTGGGCCAGGCCCATGACTTCGACCACGCGGCCATAGGCGATGGTCTGGTCGGCACGCAGCTGCACTTCGGTGTCGGGGTTACGGCGGGCGGTGTCTTGCAGGCGGGTGCGCAGATCGGTCAGCGCCACCGGCTGGTCATTGAAAAACAGCGCCCCTTGGGCATTGATCGCCAGGGTCACCGACTGGGGGGCCTGGCCGGACTGGGCACCCTCGCCCTGCGGCAAGTCCAGACGGATGGCGCTGGTCAGCAGCGGCGCAGTGAGGATGAAGATCACCAGCAGCACCAGCATCACGTCCACCATGGGTGTGACGTTGATGTCGCTCATGGGCGCAGGGTTTTTGGAGGATTCCAAGCGACCGAAGGACATGGGCAGGGCCGTTTCAGCGGCGCTCTTCGGTCAGCAGGCCCCGCACATCATGGGCAAAGCCTTCGAGTTCGGCCTCGATCAGGCCGATGCGGCGACCCAGCAGGTTGTAGCC
>Ga0228702_1000087_pt1 | contig 86754 bp, 82 predicted proteins | sample McNCre217_Aug_MG_2_FD_178018 | JGI IMG/M metagenome (GOLD analysis project Ga0228702, IMG submission 178018) | Freshwater microbial communities from McNutts Creek, Athens, Georgia, United States - 20-17_Aug_MG | ecosystem: Environmental > Aquatic > Freshwater > Creek | place: USA: Georgia... | reverse complement strand
TCCAGCCCAAAAGGACAACAAGTGGATTTATTTGAGTATCAGGCACGCGACCTGTTTGAAGCCTACGGAGTACCAGTTCTCCAGGGCCTAATCGCGGACACCCCAGAAGAAGCACGCGATGCAGCAGCCAAGATTGGCGGCGTAGTTGTTGTTAAAGCACAGGTGCAGGTTGGTGGCCGAGGCAAGGCCGGCGGCGTGAAGGTTGTAAAGAGCCCAGAAGAGGCTTTTGAGAAGGCAAGTGACATTCTTGGCCTAGACATCAAGGGTCACGTTGTAAAGCGCGTAATGATTGCCCAAGGCGCATCGATCGAGAAAGAGTTCTACTTCTCGGTTCTGCTAGACAGAAGCAACCGCACCTTCCTTTCGCTTTGCAGCGTTGAGGGTGGAATGGAAATTGAGCAGCTTGCAGTTGAGCGTCCAGACGCACTTGCAAAGATTGCAGTGGATGCCGTTGAGGGCATTACCCCGGAGAAGGCTTTGGCTATTGCCAAGGCCGGTGGCTTCAACGACGAACTGGCAGCCAAGGTTGCTCCAGTATTCGTTAAGTTGTGGAACGTTTTCAAGAGCGAAGACGCAACCCTGGTTGAAGTTAACCCGCTGGTTCTAACCACCGATGGCGACATCGTGGCACTAGACGGCAAGGTGTCTCTAGACGAGAACGCGGACTTCCGTCACACCGACCGCGAAGAAGTTTCGATTGCCAAGGTTGACCCGCTAGAGGCTAAGGCCAAGGCGCTAGGTCTCAACTACGTGAAGCTAGACGGTCAGGTTGGTGTTATCGGAAACGGTGCCGGTCTGGTTATGTCTACCCTCGATGTGGTTGCTTACGCTGGTGAGAAGCACGGTGGCGTGAAGCCAGCTAACTTCCTAGACATCGGTGGCGGTGCCTCTGCAGAGGTTATGGCCAACGGTCTAGACGTGATTTTGAACGACCCACAGGTAAAGAGCGTGTTCGTAAACGTGTTCGGTGGAATCACCGCCTGTGACGCAGTTGCAAACGGAATCGTTGGAGCCTTGGAGACTCTAGGCGCATCGGCAAGCAAGCCACTCGTTGTTCGCCTAGACGGCAACAACGTGGTTGAGGGCCGCCGCATCCTGGCTGAGTACGCTCACCCACTAGTAACCGTTGTAGAGACCATGGACGAGGCTGCCGACAAGGCCGCCGAGTTGGCAAACAAGTAAGCGCAAGAGGACTAAGCAAATGTCGATTTTTCTAGACAACAACTCGCGCATCATCGTTCAGGGTATGACCGGTGCCGAGGGTATGAAGCACACCCGCCGCATGCTAGCTGGCGGCTCCAACATTGTTGGTGGAGTTAACCCACGCAAGGCAGGCGAGACCGTTGACGTAGACGGAACCGCACTTCCAGTGTTTGGCACCGTTGCTGAGGCAATGGCTGCAACTGGAGCAAACGTTTCGGTGATTTTCGTTCCGCCTGCCTTTGCCAAGAGCGCAATCATCGAGGCAATTGACGCTCATATTCCACTTGCAGTGGCAATCACCGAGGGTATCCCAGTGCACGACACCGCAGAGGCTTGGGCTTACAACGTTAGCAAGGGCGAGAAGACCCGCCTGATCGGTCCAAACTGCCCAGGCATCATCAGCCCAGGAAAGTCCAACGCGGGAATCACGCCTTGGGATATCGCCCCAGCCGGACCAATTGGCCTAGTTTCCAAGAGCGGTACCCTCACCTACCAGATGATGTTCGAGCTTCGCGGCATTGGCATCAGCACCGCAATCGGTATTGGTGGAGACCCTGTGATTGGAACCACCCACATCGATGCACTAGCGGCATTTGAGGCGGACCCAGAGACCAAGGCAATCGTTCTAATTGGTGAGATTGGTGGAGACTCCGAGGAGAAGGCTGCCGCTTACATCAAGGCAAACGTCACCAAGCCAGTGGTTGCTTACGTTGCGGGATTCACCGCTCCAGAGGGCAAGACCATGGGTCACGCGGGTGCGATTGTTTCTGGTTCGGCTGGAACCGCTCAGGCCAAGAAGGAAGCCTTCGAAGCCGCCGGTGTAAAGGTTGGAAAGACTCCTAGCGAGACCGCCGCACTAATGCGTGAGGTTTACGCAAGCCTCTAAACCGGCTGCATAAACCGCACCACTAGATACGTGTTTAGCAAGCAAGCAACATTCGTCACCGCACTCCTCGAGAGCGCATTGGCAGTGGCCATCGGCATGGGCGTTCTGCTCGTGCCGATGTCCATTTTGTGGCTTGCCGAGAACGATGCGAGTATCGACTGGATGGTTGCTTATCGCACCGCCGCCGACTTCTGGCTGGCAGCGCACGGCGTTCACATCATTGTTCCAGCGGGCAAAATCGCTGGCATTCTCACTCCAGATTTCGTGATCTCCCTGGTGCCACTCAGTCTTTCGGCAATCGTTGCCTATGTGGCGTATCGACTGGGCAAGCGCATTGCCGCCACCCCCGTGATGTGGCCGGGTTGGGTTGCCTCCATCGGTGCGTATTTTGGATTCAGTCTGTTGATTACCACCAGCGCACACACCGATGTGGCTTTCCCAGTTGAAGCTCAGGGTGTTTTCCAGCCTGCGCTGCTGTTCGGTCTGGTGTTGATTGCCAGTTCGCTGTTTGCTGAGCCGATGGACCTTGGTGTAGCCAATCTTCCGGAAGCCGCCGAGCGCGAACTAGTGCGCGATTGGGCTCGCCGCCGCGCTGCCAAGCTGAACTGGGTTGTGGCTGCCGTTTGGCGCCCAGCTCTGATTGCTGGTACCGCGGTTACGGCTGGGTTGCTCGCGTTGAGCGCGTTGAGCCTTGCTCTGCTTTTAGCCTTCAACTGGATTGATGTGATTCGCCTCTACGAGGGCCTGCAACTAACCCTGCTTGGCGGCATCATGGTCACTCTCGGTCAAATTGGCCTCCTTCCAAACTTGGTGATTTACGGCGCGGACTGGTTCACCGGTGCGGGCTTCGTTCTCGGCAGCGGGTCGCTGGTTAGTCCACTTGGTAGTCAGCTTGGGCCACTGCCATCGATGCCTGTTCTGGCTGCTTTGCCACCTGGGCAACTCTCGTTTGGCATGGTGGCGCTCGTGGTTCCTGTTGTGCTGGCGTTCGTTTGCACCTTGGGTGTGCGCAAGTACGCGGACTTGATTCGTTTTGAGTTCGCATCCGCCACCAGCGCGGCCATTTCGCTCGGGCTTTCCATCGGTGTGGTTGCAGCGTTTGAAATGGCGCTACTCAACCTGATTGCTTCTGGCGGAATTGGCCCAGGCCGATTCCAAGAGGTTGGCGGCAACTGGTGGTTGGTTGGCGGAGTGGTCTTTGTTGAGGTGGCTGTGATGGCAACCCTGGCTGCGTTCTTCAGCGCTAAGCCGGAGGCTCCAGACCAGGAGATCATCCAGCGTGCCAGACAGCCTCGAACCCGTTTAGAGCCAGCCCAGCGTGCCGCTGACTCCAAAGGCGAACGGTAAAATAGCAGAATGCTATCTGTTGTGGTTCTCATTTCGGGCGGGGGTTCAAACCTCAAAGCCCTGTTGAAGGCTGCAGAGAACCCGCTGTACCCGGTTCGCATTCTTGCCGTTGGCGCGGACAACCCTGCAGACGGCTTGGCCCATGCGGAGCTTTACGGAATCCCAACTTTTGTGGTTAGCCCTGGCGCGTTTAAGAATCGCGAGGAATGGGCGGCCGTTTTGCTTGAGAACGTGAAGCACTTCAACCCAGACCTGATCGTGTTGGCCGGATTCATGCGAATCTTGCCAGCTAGCTTTGTGAGCCAGGTTGCTCCAAAGATGATCAACACGCACCCATCGTTGCTGCCACTTTTCCCTGGTGCGCACGCGGTGCACGATGCCATGGTTGCCGGAGCCAAAGAAACCGGCGTCACTATTCACATTGTCGACGAGGGCGTTGATACCGGACCACACTTAGCGCAGGCCAAGGTTGAGGTCCTCCCGGAGGATGACGAAACATCGCTGCACGAGCGCATCAAGTTAGTTGAACGCGACCTTTTGGTGCAGGTTGTTAAAGACATCGCCGAGAACAAGATTCAGTTAAACCCCTAATCGGAAGGCAACCCCTTGGCTGCTCACAACTCGTACACCGCCAGCGACTACCGCCACTTCAACCGAGTGCCAATCAAGCGCGCGCTCATTAGTGTTAGCGACAAGACCGGACTGCTGGACCTGGCCAAGGCTCTTCACGATGCCGGTGTTCAGATCATCAGCACCGGTAGCACCGCCAAGACCATCGCGGATGCCGGTTACAGCGTTACCGAGGTTTCTCAGGTCACCGGATTCCCTGAATCCCTCGATGGCCGCGTGAAGACCCTGCACCCGGTTGTGCACGGCGGACTTCTCGCCGACCTGCGTCTGGTTCAGCACGAGCAGCAGTTGGCTGAACTTGGCATCGAGCCGTTCCAGCTTGTGGTGGTAAACCTTTATCCGTTTGTTCAGACCGTTGCTAGCGGCGCAAAGGGCGACGCAGTAGTTGAGCAGATCGACATTGGTGGTCCTGCAATGGTTCGCGCCAGCGCCAAGAACCACGCAAACGTTGCCATTGTGGTTGACCCTGGACGCTACGGGGAAATCATCGATGCTTTGGGTCAGGGTGGAACCACGCTTGAGCAGCGTCGCGAACTCGCCTACGCCGCGTTCAGCCACACCGCCAGCTACGACACCGCTGTGTCCAACTGGTTTGCCAGCGAGCTGCAGGATGCCTGGAAGGGCAAGGTTGGCGCACCAGAGAACGCGGACGCCAGCAACCCTGGTTTTGCGCCTGAGATTTCGGTTTCTGGAAAGCTTTCCAACGTGCTTCGCTATGGCGAGAACTCGCACCAGGCAGCAGCGCTATACAAGAGCGAGGGTGCCGCTGGCATTGCCCAGAGTCGACAGCTAAACGGCAAGGAAATGTCTTACAACAACTTTGTTGACGCAGATGCCGCGTTGCGCGCCGCCTACGACTTCAGCGAACCTGCGGTTGCAATCATCAAGCACGCCAACCCTTGCGGCATTGCAGTGGGCGACACCAGCACTCCAGATGCCATCGCAGATGCTCATGCCAAGGCATACATGTGCGACACCGTGAGCGCGTTTGGTGGTGTGGTTGCCAGCAACCGCATTGTTACTTTGACCATGGCCAAGCAGGTTGCAGAGATTTTCACCGAGGTGCTGGTTGCGCCTGGTTACGAGCCTGCCGCACTTGAGGTTTTGCTAGCCAAGAAAAACCTGCGTGTACTTCAGTTGCCTGCCAACTACGGCCGCGAGACTTTGGAGATTCGCCAAATCAGTGGAGGCTTGCTGGTTCAGGAGCCAGACACCTTTACCAAGTTCAACACCGATGACTGGAAGTTGGTTGCCGGCCCTAAGGCTGACGCAGCCACCTTTGACGAACTCAAGTTCGCTTGGCGTGCCTGCCGCGCAGTGAAGTCCAACGGAATACTGTTGGCTCGCGAGGGCGCATCGGTTGGCGTTGGCATGGGCCAGGTAAACCGCGTTGACTCGTGCAAGCTTGCCGTTGAGCGCGCCGGTGCTCGTTCCAAGGGATCGGTTGCTGCCAGCGACGCATTCTTCCCGTTCGCAGACGGCCTTCAGATTCTCATCGATGGAGGCGTGCGCGCAGTAGTGCAGCCAGGTGGATCGGTTCGCGACGAGGAAGTTATCGCAGCTGCCGAGGCCGCTGGTGTGACCATGTACTTTACGGGCGAGCGTCACTTCTTCCACTAAGAGGGAAGCAACTCATTTGTGCTTTGAGGCCCGCCTGGTTCTGGGCGGGTCTTTTTGCGTGTTAGCCTGAAAAGCTGGTCGCATCTCGCTCAGAGACCCATTCGGTGGGAACATCGGCCGGCAGATTTAGGTTTGGTTCAAAGATGAATAACAAGGGAACTTTGGCAACGTTGTTGCGCATTTTTCCGTATGCCAAGACGGCTTTGCCTAGGGTGATTCTGGGTACTCTTTCTGCGGTTGCCGGTCACATGCTTGCCCTCACAATCCCGCAGTTTCTGCAGGGTCTTGTAAACGGGCTTGCCAGCCACGGCACAATGGCAAAGTTGCTTCCGGCAGTAGGCATAGTGTTGCTGCTGGGAATTCTGGAATCGGCCATGACCCTGATGCGTCGATGGTTGGTTCTCACCCCTGGCACCCACGTTGAAGCCGGACTTAGGCGCACGCTTTACGCAAAACTTCAAGACCTACCGGTTGCTTTCCACGACCGCTGGCCTAGTGGGCAGTTGCTGAGCCGCGCGACCCAGGATTTGAGCCTGATTCGCCGTTGGCTGAGTTTTGGTCTGGTGCTTTTTGTTGCCAATGCCGTGACCATTGTGATTGGCCTTGCCGTTCTGTTCAGTTTTCACTGGATTCTCGGCCTCATCTTCTTGGTCTGCAGCATCCCAATCTGGATTCGCGGTTTCGTTTTCGAACGCACTTATCACTCCATGGCGCGCGTGAGTCAGGACCAGTCGGGAGACCTCGCCACGAGTGTTGAAGAAGCGGTTCACGGCATCCGCGTGCTGAAGGCATTCGGCCGTGGCGATTACATGTCTGGCAAGTTTGCGAGAGACGCGCACCAACTTAGAAACACCGAGGTAAAAAAGGCCGGACTAATCGCGGACATCTGGATCTACCTGATCATGGTTCCAGAGTTCGCTGTTGGTCTGAGCCTGTTCGCTGGCGTATGGCTGGTTGCCCAGCGCCAGCTAACCGTTGGTGGCCTCGTGGCATTCTTTGCCACCGCCATGGTGCTTCGTTGGCCAACTGAGTCAGTTGGCTTCCTGCTTAGTATGACCCTAGACGCCAAGACTTCCGTTGAGAGATTCTTTGAGGTCATCGATGCGCCGGTGGACATCTCGGATCCCGAGAACCCAGAGACCATCGCAGCGCCAATGGGCCGCTTGGAATTTAAAGACGTTCACTTTAGGTTTGCAGACGCAATCATCGATGAGGCAAATCCGGAAGCCAGTGAACTTTTGAAGGGCGTGAACCTGGTCATTGAACCGGGGGAGTCGGTTGCTCTCATTGGACTGACCGGCTGCGGCAAGAGCACTCTCACCGCTCTCACCACACGTTTGTACGACGTGACTGGCGGCCAGATTCTGCTGGACGGCGTGGACATTCGCAACCTTACGCGTGGCGAACTTCGGAGCCACATTGCCATGGCTTTTGAAGACGCAACCCTGTTCAGCACCACGGTTCGAGAGAACGTAATGTTGGGTACCCCCATCGATGAGAGCTTGCCGGCTGAACAGGCCACCGCCATTGCCGAGGCAAAGCTGAAACAGGCTCTGGAAATTGCTCAGGCACACTTCGTTTACGACCTCCCTGAGGGCCTAGACACCAAGATTGGCGAAGAAGGTTTGAGCCTGAGTGGCGGCCAGCGTCAGCGTTTGGCCCTGGCTCGAGCGGTTGCTGCCGAGCCTCATGTGCTGGTGCTGGATGACCCGCTGAGCGCGCTAGACGTGGACACCGAGGCCCTTGTTGAAGACGCATTACGCACGGTTTTGAAGACCACCACCGCGTTGATTGTGGCTCACCGCCCAAGCACCGTTCAGCTGGCCGACAAGGTGGCGCTGTTGGAGAATGGCCGAATCACCGCGTATGGCAAGCACAGCGATTTGCTGGCGAGCAGCGCGCATTACCGTTACGTGATTAGCAGCCTCGATGAAGAATCTGGCACTGCCGAAAATCTCAACAACGAGAAGGCGGTGAACTAATGAGCATGCAAGGTGTAGAAGGCGAAGAGCGCATCGAGCTGAATAAGGACGAGTCCAAGTCTGTTCGAAAGCGCAGTTTGCGTTTGCTGGCAAGTTTGGTTCGCCCGGTTCGTGGTCGTTTGGCGGTTGGATTCACCGCCGTGACCATAAGCACTGCCGCCCGAGTGGCAGGTCCGGCGCTCATCGCATACGGAATCGACAAGGCACTTCCTGCCGCTCTCAAGAGCGACTGGTCGAGCCTTTGGTGGGTTGCTGGTCTTTACTTGGCCGCAGCAGCGGGCACCGCGTTCACCATGTTCTTCTTCATTCAGTACGCGGCAAGGACCAACCAGGGCATCATTTACGACCTTCGCCAACGCGTGTTTGTGCACACCCAAAAGCTGAGCCTGGAATTCCACGAGAAGTACACCAGCGGTCGCGTAATCAGCCGCCAGACTAACGACCTGGACTCCATCCGTGAACTGCTTGATACCGGTGGCAATGAAATGGTGGCGGGTCTGCTCAGCATGATCTTCACCGCTGCGGCTCTCTACGCGCTCGATCCAGGCGCGTTCTATGTGCTGCTGGTCAGTTTCATCCCGCTAACTTTCCTAACCCGCTGGTTCCAGAAAAACACAAAACTCATGTTCCGCAAGAGCCGCGTGGCAAGCGCGCGCTTGATTGTGCACTTTGTGGAAACCATGACCGGCATTCGTGCCGTAAAGGCGTTCCGCAAGGAGAAGGCCAACCAGGAAACCTACGACGAACTGGTTGAGGACTACCGCTACCTAAACGGTCGAACCATTTTGCTGTTCGGAATCTTCGACCCGGGACTGAAACTCATCGGTGCACTAACTGTGGCTGCAATCCTGCTGTTTGGCGGAATGCGTGTCATCGATGGAGGTCTGGGCCTCGGCGTGCTCACCGCCTGCATTCTTTATGCGCGCAGGTTCTTCGATCCGATGGAATCCATCGCCCAGTTCTACAACGCCTATCAGAGTGCAAACAGCGCTCTGGAAAAGATCAGTGGTGTGCTGGAGGAGGAGCCGAGTGTTCCTGCGGCGGAGCACCCGGTTGAACTTGTCAACCCTGCCGGGCACGTGGAGTTTAAAGACGTGGAGTTCCACTATTCAAACGGTAAAACCGTATTGCCTCCGTTCAACCTGAATATTCCTGCGGGGCAGACTATAGCAATGGTGGGAACCACGGGTGCGGGCAAGAGCACGCTAGCCAAGCTGATTTCAAGGTTCTACGACCCTACCCACGGAGCCGTTGAGCTGGATGGAATAGACCTTCGCTACATCTCCGATGTGCAGTTGCGCGAAGCGATTGTGATGGTAACCCAGGAAGCCTACCTGTTTGGCGGTTCCGTGACCGACAACATTGCGCTGGGTAAGCCTGGCGCCACTCAGGCAGAGATTGAGTCTGCAGCCAAGGCGGTGGGCGCACACGAGTTCATCCTGGCGTTGCCAGAGGGTTACGACACCGACGTGAACAAGCGAGGCGGCCGAGTATCAGCCGGTCAGCGCCAGTTGATTTCGTTCGCGCGCGCGTTCATCGCAAACCCGGCGGTGTTGATTCTCGATGAGGCCACCGCTTCTCTAGACATACCTAGCGAGAGGCTCGTGCAGCAGGGGCTCAAGACCCTGCTGGCCGGCCGCACCGCCGTGATTATCGCCCACCGCCTCAGCACGGTTAGCATTGCAGACCGAGTATTGGTTTTGGAGCACGGTGTGATCATTGAAGACGATAGTCCGGCCAAGCTGATCGCTGGTGGCGGCAAGTTTGCCAAGATGCACAAGGCTTACCAAGACAGTCTCGTGTAGCGCTAGATTTCAAACATAAAAATGTGGGCCCTCCGTTTGGAAGGCCCACATTTTGCTTTTGCTACTTGGTTTTGTTAGCCGAATCGATTGCCACAGCAGACATTGCTGGGATGGTGAACTTGGCAACGCCGTTAGCGCCAACCACAATCTTGGCTCCCACGCACTTGCCGCCGGCCTTCTTGGCCTTTGCGCCGCCAGTGTAGACATCGCAGTAGGTTCCAGCTGGAAGCCCAGTGTTGAGCGCAACCTTGGCCGAGGCAACGGCCTTGGTGTTCAGCGCAAAGAATCCGGTTCCACGGGTAAACGAGAGCACCTGGTTTGCAGAAATGGCGTTGGTCATTTCGGCGGTGCCAACCTCGTGGCGCCACTGGATCATGCCCTTCACAGAGGTCCAGCGCTCCATGCAAATGAAGTTTCCAACCTTGTACTTGTTGCTTGGGACATTGGCAACCTTAGGGCAAACCGCAGCCTTGTAGTAACCGTTCGCCGCTGCAGGTGGCCCGTCGTTCTCATCGGCAAATGCGTAACCGGTGTAAAGCATCGGCTTGCCCAGTGCATCCGCCATCAAGAAGGCACTCGCTGCCTGGTAACGCTTAGGGTCGCGGTAGGTAATTGCAGTTGGTCCGTGGTGTTCGGTGTCGTGGTTGCTGACCATGATGATGGTTTTGTTTGGGTCACCGATGAGAGCCTTGCGTGCGTCACTAGGGCGTCCTAGGCCAGGCTGTCCGCTGAAGATGTTGGAGAACTGGTCCTGCCAGTCCCAACTGAAGACGTCGCCGATGGCCGTAAACGGCTCATTGGTGGTTACATCGCCAACGGTCTCCGAGAGAATGTAAGGCTTCTGGCCGTTCACCAACTTCAACTTGTTGGTGATTGCGGTCATGTCGGTTATGCCAATGTGCTTGGCAGCGTCAACGCGGAAACCGGCAACTCCCAGGTCAATCAGGTGGTTCAGGTAAGCCGCAATGGTGTCGCGGGTCTTTTCCTTCTCGGTGGTTAGATCAGGAAGCCCACCCAACTCACAGTGCACAATCTGGAAAGGGTCGTTGTAGTTATCGATGCTTCCCGAGCAGAAGTTAGGGTCGGTCTCAGGGAGCCCGTCGTGGAACTCGTCTGCCTCGTAAAGGCCCTTGTAGTAGTACTTGTTGAAGTCGGTTCCAGCAAAACCGGTTCCGCTGCTGTTGGCCATGTGGTTAATAACCGCGTCAACAATTACCTGAACACCCGCTGCGTTACACGCGTTCACCATGTCTGCAAACTCCTGAGGAGTTCCCAGCTGCGAATCAAGCTTGTAGCTAACCGGCTGGTAGTGCACCCACCATTGGCTGCCGGTGACGTCTTCTTGCGGAGGCGAAACCATAATCCAGTCCAAGCCCTCTGGGCCAAGCACTTTGGTGCACTCGGTTTTTAGGCTCTTGAACGGCCACATAAACATCTGTGCGCCAACGCTCTGGTTGGTGATCTGCTTATTAGGGGCTGGCACCACATCTGCAGCCATCGATGGCTGAATTGCGGTGGTTAGGGCAAGCGCGGCGGCGCTAAGTAGCACGCCAACGCGTAGGACTGACTTCTTTGAAAATAGACGCATTTGGCAATACTAAAGTGCGTAAGCGTTTGCAGTATGTTAACTGCCTGAAACGTTATTTGCCGAGTGAGTCAATAGCCTGGTTCAGGGTGGCCGACGGACGCATGGCCTTCACTACCAAGTCCTCGTTTGGACGGTAGTAGCCACCAATCTCTACAGGCTTTCCCTGAACTGCAACCAATTCTTCAACGATCTTGGCCTCGGCACCGGTCAGGGCTGCCGCAAGCTGGGTGAACTTAGCCGCCAGCTCCGCATCCTCGGTCTGACCAGCCAGTTCCTGGGCCCAGTACAGACCAAGGTAGAAGTGGCTTCCGCGGTTGTCGATGGTGCCAATCTTGCGGCCAGGTGAACGGTCCTGCTCAAGGAAGGTGCCGGTGGCGCGGTCAAGGGTGCTGGCAAGCACCTGAGCCTTTGCGTTTCCAGTGGTGGTTGCAAGGTGCTCAAGCGATGCGGCTAGTGCAAAGAACTCGCCGAGCGAGTCCCATCGAAGGTAGTTGTCTTCTAGGAACTGCTGAACGTGCTTTGGCGCAGAACCGCCGGCACCGGTCTCAAACAGGCCACCACCGTTAAGTAGCGGAACAATCGAGAGCATCTTGGCGCTGGTGCCAACCTCAAGAATTGGGAATAGGTCAGTTAGGTAGTCACGCAGAACGTTACCGGTTACCGAGATGGTGTCTAGACCCTCGCGAATGCGGCCAAGCGAGAACTTGGTTGCTTCTGCCGGGGTCATGATGTCAATGGTGAGGCCGGTGGTGTCGTGCTCTCCCAAGTACTGCTTTACCTTGGCAATCAGATTGGCGTCGTGTGCGCGAGCCGCGTCTAGCCAGAAGATTGCAGGGTCGTTTGTGGCGCGGGCGCGAGTAACGGCAAGCTTCACCCAGTCGCGAACAGGTACGTCTTTGGTCTGGGTGGCGCGCCAGATGTCGCCCTCGGCAACCTGGTGCGAAATCAACACCTCGCCGTTTGAGTTCACAACTTCAACAACGCCGGCGGACTTGATCTCAAAGGTCTTGTCGTGGCTTCCGTATTCTTCGGCTGCCTGAGCCATGAGGCCAACGTTTGGAACCGAACCGATAGTTGCCGGGTTTAGTGGGCCGTTCGCAATTACGTCATCGATGGTGGCCTGGTAAATGGTTGCGTAAGAAGAGTCAGGAATCACAGCGATGGTGTCGTCCTCGGCACCGTCTGCTCCCCAGAGCTTGCCACCGTTGCGGATGAGGGCAGGCATGGATGCGTCAACGATTACGTCAGATGGAACGTGCAGGTTGGTGATTCCCTTGTCGCTGTTTACGTAGCTAACGCGTGGGCCCTCTGCAAGCGCTGCGGTGAATTCGGCTGCGATCTGATCGCCGTTGGCAACGGTGCCAAGGCCGGCAAGGATTGCGCCAAGGCCGTCGTTTGCACTCAAGCCTGCGGCTGCTAGGTCTGTTCCGTAATTGGCGAACACGTTGGCAAAGAATGCCTTCACAACGTGACCAAACAGAATCGGGTCGCTCACCTTCATCATGGTGGCCTTGAGGTGAACCGAGTAGAGAACGTTGTCTGCCTTGGCTTGCTTTAGGGTTTCGGCCAGGAACTCGTCAAGCGCGGCCACATTCATAAAGGTGGCGTCAACAATTTCGCCCTCAAGAACCTTGAGACCCTTCTTGAGCTCGGTGGCGGTGCCATCTGCTGCAATGTGGCGAATGGTCAGCACGTCTGCGGCTGGCAAAACTACCGACTTTTCGTTGCTGAAGAAGTCGTCGTGGCCCATGGTTGCAACGCGGGTCTTGGAGCCGGCGGCAAATGGCTTGTTCACGTGAGGGTGCTTGCGGGCGTAGGCCTTCACCGAAAGCGGGGCGCGACGGTCGCTGTTGCCTTCGCGAAGGACAGGGTTTACGGCGCTTCCCTTTACCTTGTCGTAGCGGCTGCGGGCTTCGCGTTCTGCATCGGTGGTTGGTTCGTCTGCGTAGTCTGGGACGTCAAATCCAAGTGCCTGAAGTTCAGCGATGGCTGCCTTTAGCTGAGGGATCGAAGCCGAGATATTTGGAAGCTTGATGATGTTGGCTTCTGGAGTCTTGGCGAGGTCGCCCAGCTCGGTTAGCGCGTCGCCAACCTGTTGGTTTGGCTTTAGGCGGTCGGCAAAAACGGCCAGGATACGGCCGGCTAGCGAGATGTCGCGGGACTCAATGTTTACGTTGGCTGCCTTAGCGTAGGCCTTCACAATTGGCAGCAGCGAAGCGGTTGCTAGCGCAGGTGCTTCATCGGTGTAGGTGTAAAAAATGGTCGATTCGTTCACGACAGATAACTCCGGTTCTGAGAGGCAGAAACTAACCTTTTAAGACTACCCTCTGGCGGGGCAACGAGCCCTGAAACTAAAGGTTTCCAACCAACTCCGGTGGTCTGATTTCGGGGTGATTCGCAATCATGGCCGAGAGATAGGAATCAATCCGAACTGCCAAGTCGGGTCTTGAGGTTCTCAACGCGAGTAGGTCGGGGTGAAGCACACGGAGGATCTCTGCTAGGTCTATAGCTTTTCGGTTTGCTCGCGTGAGCTCAAGCCGCAAGTTGTCCAACATGCGTTTGTTGAGCACATACCCGCAAATCCGGCTGTGACTGTAAAGAACGAGCCCGCCAAATCGTAGGTTTCGGAGGGCTTTTCCGGGAGCTTTGCGAAATTCGCTGATGGATGTGCGCTCAAAGGCTGCTGGATTCAGAGAGATGAACATTCCACCAGTGTGGGTGGGCAAAGGTGTGTCGATTGGAAGCGGATTGGATTTGTAGATAAGACCTGGTTTGGAGTGACAGTGCGGGGAGGGTGGCGGGATTGCCGGCCCGGGGAAGGTGGCGAGATTGCTTTCCCGACGATGCGGTCTGTATTTCGGCCCGGGAGAAGGTGGCGAGATTGCTTTCCCGCCGATGCGGTCAGGATTTCAGCCCGGGAGAAGGTGGCCAAAAAAGTAACTCGGGTTTGTGAGCGTTGACTCGTACAAATTCGTTGAAAAAGTACATACTTTTGCTCATAAACTTGACCCACTTTTCTAGGAACTCTCCCTTGTCCCTTGTCCCTTGTCCCTTGTCCTTTTGGTGAAAGCGCTGACTCAGAGGGTCACCTTACTTAAGCATCCAGGCAGCCCATTTCGGCAGAGCGTTTTGGAGCAAACGTTAGCCGAGGCAGGAGCTAGCGTTAGCCGGGGCAGGAACGAACGGCAACTTGGGCAGGAGCTAGCGTTAGCCGGGGCAGGAACGAACGGCAACTTGGGCAGGAACAAACGTAAACCGGGGGAGGTTTGAGTGGGTATGACTGAGTCAATCGCTGGAGATTTGCCACGGCTAACTGCCATCGATGGAAAGCCTGCGCTGTGTCTGGTCACCGGGGCTACCGGGTACATCGGTGGGCGGTTGATTGTTGAGCTGCTCAAGCATGGGTATCGGGTTCGGATTTTGGTGCGCGGGGCTGAGCGGCTCAAGCTGCACCCCTGGATTGACCAGGTTGAGGTGGTTGAAGGCGACGCCCACACCGAGGCCGCGCTGACCAATGCCATGGCCGGCGTTGACGTTGCCTACTACCTGCTGCACGCACTGATGAGCAAAGACAACTTTGAGCAACAGGAGCGCGATATGGCGGCCGGGTTCGCCAAGGTTGCAAAAGCGCAGGGGGTGCGCCGATTGGTTTACCTTGGGGGCATTGTGGCGCCCGGCGAGCAGATGTCGCCACACCTTCAGGCGCGTGCAGACACCGGCCAGATTCTGCGAGACTCGGGCGTGCCAACCGTGGAACTTCGCGCCGGCGTGGTGATTGGTTCGGGTTCTGCGTCGTTCGAAATGTTGCGATACCTTACCGAACGGCTACCCATCATGACCACGCCAAAATGGGTTGAAAATCGAATCCAGCCAATCGCTGTGCGAGACGTTCTGCGTTACCTGGTTGGCGCGGCAGCCATCGATGAAAAGATTTCCGGAGTTTTCGACATTGGTGGCCCCGAGGTATTCACCTACCGCCAGATGATGCTCAAATACGCCGAGGCCGCTGGTCTTCGCAAGCGCATCATCATTCCGGTGCCGGTGCTCACACCAAAGCTTTCCAGTGGCTGGGTTGGCTTGGTAACGCCTGTTCCGTACACGCTCGCCAAGCGATTGGTGGCAAGCCTAAAGAACGAGGTAGTTGCCGCGCCGTCCGAGATTCGCAACTTGGTTCCAGATCCTGTGGGCGGGCTCACCCCCTTTAAGCGCGCCGTTCAACTTGCTCTGGCCAAGGTAAAAGAGGCTCGAGTGGAAACCCGCTGGAGCGACGCCTCACTGCCCGGCAGCCCATCGGAGCCCTTGCCAACCGATCCGGACTGGGCAGGCGGCAGCCTATACAAAGACGTGCGAATCGTGCACTCCAAGGATCCAGTTTCGGTGGTCTGGGCGCGAGTGGAAAGTATCGGTGGTGAAAACGGTTACTCAACCGCTAGTTGGGCCTGGGAGCTCCGCGGGCTCATGGACAAGATGGTTGGCGGAGTGGGCCTGCGCCGCGGGCGCCGCGACCCAAACCACCTGCAGGTTGGAGACGCTGTGGACTTTTGGCGAGTTGAGGAACTCGACCCGCCGCGGCTGTTGCGCCTAAGGGCAGAGATGAAGATGCCTGGCCTGGCCTGGTTGGAGTTCGCGGTTGAGCCAGACCTGGAAACCGGCGGAAGCATCGTTACGCAGGTTGCGCTTTACGCACCTCGCGGCTTGTTGGGCCACGCTTACTGGTGGGCAGTCTGGCCAATGCACGGCCTGGTTTTCCCATCGATGGCAAAGATGGCCGCAACCGCCAAAAAGCTCTAGCTAAAGATGATGGTGCGGTGCCCGTCTAGCAGCACGCGGCGCTCGGCGAACCAGCGCACGGCCTGGGTCAGAGTCTTGCTCTCAACGTCCTGACCAATTGAAACAAGTTCCTGCTTTGAGGAGTTGTGGGTCACGCGCAGCACGTTCTGCTCAATGATCGGTCCCTCATCGAGGTCCGAGGTAACAAAGTGTGCGGTGGCGCCAATCTGCTTTACGCCGCGAGCGTGAGCTTGTCCGTAAGGGTTGGCACCCTTGAAGCCCGGAAGGAACGAGTGGTGGATGTTGATGATGCGGCCGGCGAATTCCTCGCAGAACTCCGGGCTCAAAATCTGCATGTAACGCGCCAAAACAATCAGCTCAATGCCGGCGGTCTTGATGTAATCGCGCAGCATGTGCTCGAACGCTGCCTTGTCGGCCTCACCGGAGATGGCGTGAGTCTCAAACGGGATTCCGTAGAACTCGGCCATTCCTGAAAGGTCTGGGTGGTTGCCGAACACCGCTGGAAACTCCACAGGCAGCTGGCCGCTACGCTGGCGGAACAGTAAGTCGTTGAGGCAGTGTGCGCTCTTGGAAACCAAAACCAAGGTCTTCATTTTGCGGCCAACTGTGTCTAGTTGCCAGTCCATTTCGTAGCGCACGGCCACCGGAAGAATCTGACGCTCAAAGTGCTCGCGCGGAACCGCGGACTCAATTTGGAGGCGCATGAAGAAGCGACCGGTGTCGTTGCTGGTGAACTGCTGGCTCTCTGTGATGTTTCCGTTGGCGGCAACAATTGCACCCGAAACGGCGTGCACAATTCCAGGCATGTCCTTGCAAACGAGAGTTAGCACCCAATGGGTGTTGGCTTCACTAGTCATACGCCCAAGTTTACCCGTGGAATCGCATAGAATTAGGGCATCGCAACTGGCGCTAAAGATGGGTTTCCATCGGGGAGCGATGGCTCTATTTTGGTCGTGCGCCTGGGCCAAAGCCAACATGCTTCACGCACCTGAAAACCTGTACGTCCCCAAAGCGAAAACCGGGCAAAAATCCCGGTGAAACAATAGGAGCCCAAATGAGCAACCTGCCTTCCAGCTTCAATGCACCTCTGAGCGAGAGCGACCCAGAGATTGCAGCGGTTCTAGACGCCGAGCTAAACCGCCAGCGCAACTTCCTAGAGATGATCGCCAGCGAGAACTTTGTGTCCCGCGGTGTTCTTGAGGCTCAGGGATCCGTTCTAACCAACAAGTACGCCGAGGGTTACCCTGGCAAGCGTTACTACGGTGGTTGCGAGGCCGTTGACGTTGCAGAGAACCTGGCGCGCGACCGCGCAAAGGCACTTTTTGGCGCACAGCACGCAAACGTTCAGCCACACTCCGGTGCTTCGGCAAACGCCGCGGTTCTTATGGCGCTGGCAAACCCTGGCGACAGCATCCTCGGTCTTGAGTTGGCTCACGGCGGTCACCTGACCCACGGTATGCGTTTGAACTTCTCGGGCAAGATGTACCAGGCCAACGCCTACGAGCTAAACCCAGACACCTACCTGGTGGACATGGACATCGTTCGTGCCCGCGCGCTAGAGACCAAGCCAGCCGTAATCATCGCTGGTTGGAGTGCCTACAGCCGCCACCTAGACTTTGCCGCTTTCCGCAGCATTGCCGATGAGGTTGGCGCAAAGCTTTGGGTAGACATGGCTCACTTTGCTGGTCTAGTTGCAGCCGGCTTGCACCCAAGCCCAGTTCCTTACGCAGACGTGGTTTCCACCACCGTTCACAAGACCCTTGCTGGTCCTCGTTCGGGACTTATCTTGGCCAAGGAAGAGTACGCCAAGAAGATTGACTCGGCAGTGTTCCCTGGTCAGCAGGGTGGACCGCTGATGCACGTGATCGCTGCAAAGGCAGTGGCATTCAAGGCCGCAGCCGGCGACGAGTTCAAGGACCGCCAGGCACGCACCATCGAAGGCGCACGCATCATTGCAGACCGCCTAACCGGTGCAGACGTGGCAGCGAACGGCGTTCAGATTCTTACCGGCGGCACCGATGTGCACCTGGTTTTGGTTGACCTTCGTAACTCGCCGATTGACGGCCAGATGGCAGAGAACCTGCTTCACGACGTGGGCATCACCGTGAACCGTAACTCGGTTCCAAACGACCCTCGTCCACCAATGGTTACCTCCGGTGTGCGCATCGGTACCCCAGCGTTGGCAACCCGCGGCTTTGGCGCCACCGAGTTTGCAGAGGTTGCAGAGGTCATCGCATCGGTGCTCAAGCCAAACCCAGACATCGAGGCGCTCGCCGCTCGCGTTCGCAAGCTAACCGAGCAGTTCCCGCTTTACTCGGGTCTTGAGAACTGGTAACTCTGTGACTGCAATCAAGCTAGACGGCCTGGCAACCGCTAAGGCAATCAAGGCTGAGTTGGCTGAGCGCGTTATTGGGCTCAAGCAAAAGGGCATCCACGCCGGCCTGGGTACATTGCTGGTTGGCGACGACCCGGGTTCGCACTCCTACGTTGGAGGGAAGCATCGCGACTGTGCAGAAGTTGGTGTGGAGAGCATCCGCATTGACCTGCCAGGAACCGCTTCTGCCAACGATGTTCGCGCCGCGATTCGTGAGTTGAACGATGCCAAAGAGGTAACCGGCTACATCATTCAGTTGCCGCTGCCGGTTGGTCTGGACACAAACGAGATGCTTGAGCTGATGGATCCCGCAAAGGATGCCGACGGCCTGCACCCAACTAACTTGGGACGCCTGGTTTTGGGCGTGAGCGGCGAGCTAACCAGCCCGCTGCCTTGTACCCCTGCCGGCATCGTAGAGATGTTGCGCCGGTACGAGGTGCCGATGCGCGGCGCCGAGGTTGCCGTCATCGGTCGCGGTGTCACCGTTGGCCGTCCGCTCGGACTCCTCATGACTCGCAAGGGCATAGACAGCACCGTGACCCTGTTGCACTCGGCCAGCCGCGACCTCGAGCACGCCGTAAAGCGCGCCGACATCGTGATTGCGGCCCTTGGTGTTGCTCACTTTGTGCAGCCCGAGTGGATCAAGCCAGGCGCTGCCGTGCTAGACGTGGGCATCACCCGAGTTGTAGACACCGATGGCAAAGCCAAGCTTGTTGGAGACGTTGCACCTGGCGTTGACCAGGTTGCCGGTTGGCTCTCGCCAAACCCGGGCGGCGTTGGGCCAATGACCCGCGCCATGCTGGTGAAAAACGTGGTGGATAGCGCAAGTCGCTAAACCGAAGTGAAAAAGCCCCGAGCTCGATTGAGTTCGGGGCTTTACATTTAGAACTGACTGCGAATAGCCCAAAGATCCGGGAACGTTGGCTTGAACAGCGTGCTGGCCAGGTAGCCAACACCGCTAGAACCGCCGGTGCCCATTTTGTGCCCAATGGTCCGTTCCACCATCTTCACGTGACGGTAGCGCCACTCTTGCAGGCCCTCGTCTAGGTCAAGCAGGGCCTCGCCAATCATGTTGCATTCGGGGTCATCTCGATGCGCGGCCAACAGGGCGGCCTGCACCCCTTCGTGCGGTGTGTAGCCAACCGTCACGTCCCTGCCCAAAACCTCCGCCGGCATGGCGAACCCTCGAGCGTGAAAGTACTTCAGCGCCGAATCCCAGATGCTTGGCCGCAGCATTGCAGCCTCAACTTGCGCACGCGCGGGGGAGCCATCGATGAGATGTTCCGCCATGCCCATGCCCGAGTGAGCTGGCGCATCCGCACCAGCCTGATCGCGGCGACCAAGCATGGCCTCAACCTCGCGGAACTGAGCACTCTGGAAGCCGCTAGAAGACTTGAGTCTGGCGCGGAAAGAGTTGAACTGCAGCGGTGTCATGGTCTCCAGAATGTCCACCTGGCCAACGCAGGTCTTCATAATGGTGCGCACTCGCTTTAGCAGTGCCATGCTTCGATGGGTGTCGCCCGCCTCAAGCGCTGGCTGTAGCGCGGTCAACTCGTGAATCACCTGCTTGAACCAGAGCTCGTAGGTCTGGTGAATGATGATGAACAATAGTTCGTCGTGTTCACCAGGCGTGAGCGGCTCCTGCAAACTCAGCAGCTCATCAACCTTTAGGTAGTTGATGTAACTTACGTGCTTTTCGTCTTGCGAGTTTGGCATTAGGTAACTCGGCTTCCGTTGTCTTCAATGTTCAGGTAGTCGCCGTTCTCCACCATGCTGCGCAAGCGGTGCAGGCCGTCGTAAACCTCAACAAAACTGGTAGGAAGCGGCGAGATTGCAACGCGAATTGAGTCTGGCGTTCGGTAGTCCGGAACCACTTTTATCAGGCTGCGCATTGCCGCTGCAATCTTCTTGGCATCCCTGTGGCCAATGGTGATGTGACCGCCTCGACGGTTTGCATCTCGCGGTGTCAGCAGAGTGAACCCAAGCGGCGCTAGCCACTCATCGAAGAGCACCAACATGAGCTCGGTACCCAACTGAGCCTTTGCCTGAATGGCAGGCATTCCTGCCTCGGCGATCATCTCGAACGCGGTCTGAACCATGCGAATTCCAATAATCGATGGGCTGGCAATTTGGAACCGGCGAATCTCATCGTTGGGCTCAAAGAATGCACCCATCTCAAATTGCTTGTCCTGTGCAAACCAACCCTGAATTGTGGTGTTCAGAGTGCTTTGCAACTCCTTGCGAACGTATAGCCAAGCTGGTGCGCCAGGCCCAGAGTTGCCGTACTTGTAAGTACAACCAACTGCCAGATCCACACCCCACTCGTCAAAGCACAGGTCAACCGCACCAATAGCGTGGCTGGCGTCCCAAACCACCAAGCCGCCGTGGTCGCGTACCAGCTGAGTGATTGCCTTCACGTCTGGCTGAGAACCGGAGCGGTAGTGAATCACCTGAAGGGTCACCAACGCCACGTCGTCGTTCAGCAGCGGTGCCAAAAGTTCAGGTGTAATCAGTTCGCAGTCGGCGGCAACGTCAACCGCGCCAGGTCCGCCCGAACCATCGTTGTTCAAAGTGATCAGGTTCAGACCAAAGTCCGCCGCGATTCCCTGAAGAATGAAGCGGTCGGTGGGGAAGTTGCTGGCATCAATAATCACGGTCTTGCGCCCCGGACGCGCCTTAACCGCTGCCAAACAAGCCTGGTAGAAATTCACCGAAGTGGTGTCTTGCACCAGCACCTGCCCGTGAGCTGCACCAAGCGCTGCCTTGCCCAACAGGTTGCCCGCAACCTGGGCTTCGTCAATCCAGTGAGCCCAGCCGTCCACCAGTTCGGTGGACCATTCATCGGTGAGAAAACTGTTCACTCTGGCCAGCGTTGCCTTGGGCATACGGCCGAGCGAGTTGCCGTCTAGGTAGCAAACCTGCGGGTCTGCAATCACAAACTGATCGCGGTACTTTGCCAGCGGGTCGGCGGCATCCATTGCCTCCGCGGTGGCGCGGTCTAGTGGGTTACCAAAAGCATTCAACTTCTCTGTTGCAGACATGCAACCAGATTATCGCTAGGTAGAAGTTTTTTCTAAACCAGAAGCTGGTGCTTGGCTAGGTCCTTATAAAGTGGCGTGCTCTTGACCAGTTCGCTGTGCGTGCCCGTGCCAATAACCTTGCCGTTTTCCATCACGATGATCTGGTCGCTGTCTACCACGGTGCTCAGGCGGTGGGCAATCACTATCAAGGTGCGGTTCTTGGCCACGGCGTCAATGGCCTCGCGCATGCGCTGTTCGTTCAGACCATCCAACGATGAGGTGCTTTCGTCCAACAAAAGAATTGGGGGAGCGCTCAACAGGGTGCGGGCAATGGCCAAGCGCTGACGCTCGCCACCGCTCAACATGATGCCGTTCTCTCCAACTTGGGCATCTAGCCCCTGTTCGTGGCGTTCCAAAACATCGGTGAGGTTCACCTGTTCCAGCACGTCGCGCAGCTGGTCATCGGTGGCGTCTGGAGAACCAATCAGCAGGTTCTGGCGAATGGAACCCGCAAGTACCGGGGCGTCTTGCTCCACGTAACCCAGCTGCGCACGAAGCACAGAGCGATCAAGCTCGGCAACTGGCTGCCCATCCAGCAAAATCCGGCCGGCATCCGGCTCGTAGAAGCGCTCGATCAGGCTCAGAGTGGTGCTCTTACCGGCGCCAGAAGGGCCAACCAGTGCAATGCGAGTACCGCGCTCAATCTTGAAACTCACTCCGCGCAGAACCGGAGTGGAAGCTCCACCGGCCTCCGAAGGCGCGTATGAGAAGTCAACATTTTCAAATTCGATGGCCACGTTGTTAGCGGCCCTCGCAGTGGTTGCCTGAGGTGCGCTGCTTAGTTCGTCCTCGGTTGGAATCTCAAGAATCTCGTTGATGCGAGCTAAGGCACCAAGACCGGTCTGCACCGAGGTGTACGCACCAAACGCAGAACCAATCGGGCGAATCATTAGGAACAGCAGGAGCACAAAGGCAACCAGATTGGCAACGGTGGTTGCGCCGCTGGCAACGCGGAATCCGCCAACGCCAAGCACCACGATGAATGCACCGTTCATGGCGATTCCGGCGATGGGGCTTATCCAGCTAGAGATGCGGGCAATCTTGATGCCCTGGTCGTACGCCTGCTTGGCATCGGTGGCTATTTCATCGGACTCGCGTTTCTCGGCACGTGCCGCCCGAATGGTTCGCACCGCACTCAACGCGCGCTCAACCGCGGCAGACATAGCGCCAACTCGCTCCTGAGCCTTGGTGGTTGCCTGGCGAATTCGGCGGGCAACAATCACAACGGAAACTAGAGCAACCACAATCACGCCAAGTGTGCAAACCAGGAGCACCGGATCGATGATTGCCATGGCCACCACGGAGCCCACAAAAATAACAACGCCACCCACCGCATCGATGAGGCCCTGGGTCATCACGTTGCGCAACAGAGTGGTGTCTGCGCTAACGCGCGAAACCAGGTCGCCGGTACGGCGAAGGTCGTATTCCTTGATTGGCAGGCGCAGTAGGCGTTCGGCCAAGTGCTTGCGAGAAGAAAGCACAACTCCCTCACCAATGCGGGTGAGAACAAAGTACATGTAGCCTCCGCTGAACCCGCTCACCAGAATGAGGGCAACCAGCAGGCCAACAACAGCTCCTGCATTGCCGTGATTTTGAACCGCGTTGATTACCTGCCCTGTGAGCAGCGGTTGAGCAAGGCTGAGGCCCGCACCAACCAGGCTGAGGCCCGCAGCTAGCCAGAGCTGGCCCTTGTGCTGCGCAAGATACGGCCAGAGTTGGCTGAACTTTGCCTTTGGGCCGGAATCCTCTGGTCTGCCGCCTCTGCCGCGCCCGCGGCCACCCATCATGCTCATGTTGTTCCTAACCCTTTTGACCCTCGGCGGATTCCACCAAATGCGGATCGCCAAATACAGCCTCGTTCAGCAAGTAGTTAATTTCCTGCAAGCTGAGCGCCTCGGTGTAAGCGGTGTTTTTGAAGAATCTGCTGAAGTCAACACTGCCCAAGGCCGCCATCGCTTGCGGATGTTCCAACTTAAGGAACATCTGAGTGGTATTTGGCTTCTTCTCAAACTCAGTTTTTAGCTGCCCGCAACCGTAACCAAATACGGTGAGGCTAACGTCTGCCAGCTCAGGCGTGGTCTTGGAAACCAAACCCTTGTCTAGCACTGAAACTAGCGGGCGCAAATCGCTGCGGCGTTGCCAAACCTGAAAACAGGTGGCAAGTCGTTTTTTGGCATCGATGTGTTGCCCCTCGGCATTCACGTAATCCAGTTGCAAATCGAAATCGTCCACAAGGTGAAAGTTTCGATCGAGGCGGTTTATCACCGACCACTTGCGCCAGCTGCGTGGCACGATAAACGCAATGTAGTCGCTGTGTTGGGCTGCGTGGTTAAAAAACGGAATGCTCAACGAGTTGTTCCGCCCAAACGGGGGATTCCCAAGGGTAACCGCGTTCTTGGCTTTAAGTTTTTTCAGCAAGAAATCGGCCTTCTTCACCCGCGGGTGTTTTGGCTCGATGTCGAACGACAAGAAATCCGTCACACCAAGTTGAGTAGCAGCATCGATGAAAGCCCCGGTACCCCCTGCAGGCTCGATCACGGTTCGCTGAGCCAGATCTGGAACCATCGATGCGAGTCTGCGCGTGAGTTGAAGTGCGGTTTCAGCCGGCGTGTAGTACTGCTCCTTACCGGTGACTCGGGTGTTGCCAGCGCGCACCTTGATTGGTTTCGCGGCAGCCGTCATGCCTAAAGGATATCAAGAATTAGGGGAGCATGAAAAAGGTGTATTAGGCTAAAACGCTGCCCGCTTTTTGGGGGCCCTTGGCAATGAGGAGTCATCCAAAACTGGGTCAATCAAAGTTGATTGAGCAGAGGAGATGGTGCAGAGTGACTGCAAAAACAGACCAGCCCGGCATGGGCCAGCAGGCCATGATTGTGGCCAAAGGGCTAAGCAAGAAATTTGAAGATTTCGTTGCTGTTGATGGCATTGACTTTGAAGTGAAGCGTGGAGAGTCGTTCGGCATTTTGGGGCCAAACGGCGCGGGCAAATCAACCACTATGAAGATGATTGCTGCAGTGAGTAAGCGCACCGGGGGCGAGCTGAGCATTCTGGGCAAGGATCCAAACATTAGCGGGCCGGAGATTCGAGCTCACCTTGGTGTTGTGCCTCAGAAAGACTTACTAGACAGCGAGTTGAAGGCCTGGGAAAACCTCTACATTTACGGTCGCTACTTTGGGTTGGGTCGTAAATGGCTCAAGGCCAAGGTAGAAGAGTTGCTGGTCTTTGCTCAGCTAGAAGACAAGCGCAACTCCAAGGTGGAGTCCATGTCGGGTGGAATGCAACGCCGTTTGGCGATTGCCCGTGGCTTGGTAAACGAGCCTGAGATTCTGCTGCTTGATGAACCAACCACCGGCCTAGACCCGCAGGCTCGTCACGTGCTCTGGGACAGACTGTTCCGCCTGAAGGAAAACGGCGTGACCATTGTGATCACAACCCACTACATGGACGAAGCCGAGCAACTTTGCGACCGCCTTGTAGTGATGGACGCGGGCAAAATCATGGCCGAGGGCAGCCCGGCAGAACTGATCAAGACTTACTCCAGCAAAGAAGTTCTTGAGGTGCGTTTTGGCACCGATAGAAACGAAGAAACCGCGCCAAAACTGCAGGCAATCGCCGAGCGCCTTGAGGTCCTGCCGGACCGAATCTTGGTTTACACCAGCAACGGTGAGGCGGCTCTAGAAAAGATCATCGAAATGGGTCTTCGCCCGGTCACCAGTTTGGTTCGCCGTTCAAGCCTGGAGGACGTGTTCCTGCGCCTCACCGGCAGAAGCCTGGCCGACTAATGACAGATCTCAGGTTTACACCCGGGCAGGCGGTTGACGCCAAACGCGCAATGCGTCTTGGCGCTTTTAGGGTTGCGGAATACCGCCTCAAGAACATGCTCAAATGGTGGGATGCCATTCTGGCCTTCGGTTTGGGCAACCCGATTCTCTACCTAGTCAGCATTGGCATTGGCATTGGTTCGCTGGTGGACAAAAGCACCGGCGGCCACGCGCTGGGCGGCGTGAGTTACCTGCAGTTTGTGGCGCCGGCGTTGCTCGCCAGTGCGGCCATCCAGGGCGTAATGGATGAAGTAACCTTCCCTGTTTTCGCCGGATTCATGTGGGAGAAATTCTTCTTCGCCATCGGTGCCACCGCGGTTAGCGCCAAGCAAATTGCAAACGGCGTGTTCCTGGCCGCGTGCGTTCGCGGGCTACTCCAGGTTTTCATGTACGGCATTGTGCTCATTATGTTCGGTGCAATTCCCCTGGCGAGCTTCTTTCCGCTGGTACTTTCGTCGCTCCTTGCCGGTTTCGGATTTGGCGCTGTAATGCTCGCCGTCATGGCACGCATCAAGAAGGATGACGGCATTTTTGCCATCATCTCGCGCTTCATCATTGCCCCCATGTTTCTATTCAGCGGAACCTTTTACCCGCTGAGTGGCATGCCCATTTACCTTCAGTGGGTTGGCTGGATTTCACCGCTTTGGCACGCCACCGACGTGGGCCGAGTGCTCACCATCGGCCAGCCAATTGAGCCCTGGCTCATGGTGGTTCACTTCGCCTACTTTGTTGCCATGCTGATTGGCGGCCTAGCGCTCGCCTACCCACCATTCAAAGCGAGGTTGGCCGAATGATCACCAACATTGCAACATCGATGGCAGTTCAGATTGCACAAAAGCGGTCTGGAAAACTTGGCTCGGGAGTTTACTCCGGCCGTGCCTCCAAGCTGGTGGAACGCAACTTCTTTGCGTTCAAAACCAGCAACTGGTTGGTAATCCTTAGCGGTTTCGTTGAGCCGGTTTTTTACCTGCTTGCGTTTGGTTTTGGCATTGGCAAACTAATCGGTGGAGTAACCGATGGCAACGGGCACACGGTGACCTACGCCCAGTTCATTGTTCCCGCACTGCTTGCCACCAGCGCAATGAACGGCGCAATCATGGACAGCACCTGGAATGTGTTCTTCAAGATGCACTTTGGCAAGATTTACCAGGCAATGCTTGCAACCAGTCTTGGTTCGCTCGATGTTGCCCTCGGTGAAATCGCTTGGGCGTTGCTTCGCGGACTAACGTATTCCATTGGTTTCATGTGCATCACGGTTCCGCTGGGACTAGTACCAAGCGCATGGGGAATTCTCGCCATCCCGGCTGCCACACTCATCGCCTTCGGTTTCGCGTCTATGGGCATGGGCATCACCAGCTACATGAAGAATTTCCACCAGATGGATTACCTGAATTTTTTCATGCTGCCCATGTTCCTGTTCAGCGGCACGTTCTATCCGGTTAGCGTATTCCCGGAGTGGATTCAGGTGATTGTTAATGCGCTGCCGCTCAGCCAAGCGGTTGAGTTGGTTCGCGGGCTAACGCTAGGAAACCTGGACTTTGCAATGCTCGGTCATGTGCTCTATTTCGTGGTCATGATTGTGCTTGGTTTGTTCTTCACCACGCGCCGCCTCACCGCATTGTTTATGCAATAACTCACAGCAACAACGGCATGCATTCATCGATGGAATGTAAACGCAAACGCCCCCGAGGAAGTCCTCCGGGGCGTTTGCATTAGCTAGCACTCGAGCAGTGGTTACGCGTTCTGCAGCAGTCCTCGGTTTCGCAGAGTGCGCTGGCGGATCGGGCTGAAGAATACGCGCTCGATTAGCACACCCACGAACATGATCACGATGATGGTTCCAATAACCAGCGACATGTCACCCAGGTTTCGAGCCGTGTCAAGCATCTGCCCGAGCCCCGGTCCGAGGATTGGGTTGATGGCAATGAGCTCGGCCGCCATGAGCGAACGCCAGGCGAACGCCCATCCCTGTTCAAGGCCTGCTAGGAAACCTGGCCAAGCCGCCGGAATCACTATGTGGCGAATGTAGTTGAAGCCACGGGCGCCCAGCACCTTGCCGGCACGCAGGTAGATGGTTGGAATCTGGTCGATTCCGCTGATCAAACCGTTGGCAATCGAAGGCACTGCACCAAGCAGAATCACGGCAAAGATGGTGCGGTCGCTAAGGCCAAACCAGATGATGGCCGCCGGCACCCAGGCCACCGATGGCAGCTGCTGCAAACCGGTGATTAGCGGGCGAATGATGAGGCGCAGGGTCTTGTTTAAACCAAGTGCTACACCGATTGGCGTGGCGATTATGAGTGCCAGAGCGAAGCCCTGAATTCCCTTTCGCAGGCTGTTGAATGCGCTAGCCCACAACAGACCGGTTTGGGCTTGAGCCCAGAGCGACGCAAAAACTTCGGCTGGCGAAGGCAGAATCCAGCTTTCAACCACACCGGCCCAAACCACGCTCTGCCAGATGAGCAGAACTAGGGCGATGGCAGCCAACGGGGCAATCGCACGTAGGACTCGCTTGGCAGGGTTGCGCTTCTCGGCCTTCTCGGTTTCCAGGTTGTCTAGACCCGCGGAGAGGATTGTGATTTCCTCTTCGCGCTTTTGAACGAATTCACTACTTGGCATGACGGCGGATCTCCTTTCGAAGTTCTTCGGTGATGATGGTGGAAAGTTCGCCAACAACGGATGACTCGATACGGCGGGGTTCGCCAAAATTTACCTGCCACTCTTGGATGATGCGACCAGGTCGGCTACTCATGAGAATCACGCGCTGACCGAGTCGCACCGCCTCGCGCACGTTGTGGGTAACGAACAGCACGGTTAGTCCAGTCTCTTCCCAGAGGCTAACCAGTTCGTCGTGCAGTAGGTCGCGGGTGATGGCGTCTAGCGCGGCAAACGGCTCGTCCATGAGCAGGAATTTGCGTCCCTGAGAGAGCGCGCGTGCTATGGCCACGCGCTGACGCATTCCACCGCTAAGTTCGTGCGGACGCAGGTTGTAGGCGTGAGGAAGGTGCACCAACTCAAGTAGCTCCTGCGCGCGTGCCTTTCGCTCTGCCTTTGGGTAGTTAACCAACTTCAGGGCCAGCTCGATGTTCTTACCGGCTGTTAGCCAGGGGAGCAGTGCGTGCTCCTGAAACAACAGGGTCGGCTGAGCATTCAAGTCAATGCTTCCAGTGCTTGCCGTGTCGAGTCCGCTCAGAATGTTCAGCAATGTGCTCTTGCCGCAACCGCTGGCTCCAACCAATGAGACGAACTCACCTGGCTGAATCGTGAGATTCAAATCATCGATGATTACAGGGCCGTTGGCCGCAAACTTTTTACTGAGCCCTTTGATTGCCACCACAGGCTGAATAGCCCCAACAGACTTTTGGTCTGCGGGGCTACCCAACTTGGTTGACAGCTCATGCTTCTGAGAGGTCATAACTTCCTTTTGTTTCAGGCTGCTTCTAACTTTGAACGCTGCCGAGTGAATCTGATGTTGCTACTTGAGGTCCTTTGGAACGCCTAGCGCTTTCTGTCCCTTTGCCGCGCGAAGCGAGTTCAACAGGCGCAGGTCAAAGATTCCGCGCAGACTCTTGGTCTGAACATTCGGCAGCTGTCCAACGTGCACGGCAGCGATGAAGTTCTGGCGAATGCTGCTGGCAACAGGGTCATTGGTGAAACTAAGGCTCGGCCAAGCAGCAGCAATAACTGGATCCGCCAGCTTCTTGCCAGTTCCCGCAAGCAATTCTGCCTGAACCTGGTTGATTGCGTCCCTCTGGTTGGCTGGCTTGTTCAAGAAGTCGATGGCGGCGTTGTTTGCCTGAAGCACCGCGCGAACCGAACCCGGGTACTGCTTTAGGAACTTCTGGCCGGCAAAGATCACGGTGGTGGCAAACTGACCCTTTGGCCAGAGGCTTGCCTCGTCTAGGAAGACCTTGCCCTTACCCTCTTGAACCAAGCGGGTTGCCCAAGGCTCTGGAACCCAGGCTCCATCGATGTTCCCCAGTTTGAACTGGGTTAGGGTATCTGCATTGGCAAGGGGAGTGATGTTAACCTTGGTGCCCAGAGTGTTTAGCAAGTTGTGACCCTTCAGGTACTTGCGAAGCGCAATGTCTTGAGTTCCGCCTAGACCTGGGTCTGCAATGGTCTTGCCCTCTAGTGCCGCAATCTCTGCCCCGGTGGGCTTGCCCTCGGCGGCGATGAGGCTTGGCTTTACGATGAACTTTGCGCCACCCGAAGCTGCACCTGAAACGATTCGAAGCAGGCTTCCTTTTGTAGTTACGTAGCCGGAGATTGCTGGACCAGGGCCCACGAAACCAACATCGATGGCGCCACCCTTGAGCGCCTCGATCTCTGCGGTGCCCACGGTGAAGTAGGTGTACTCAACCTTGGTGTTGCCCAGGTACTTTTCGAATAGCTTCTGCTGGCGTGCAATCAGCGCTGAGCCGTGGGTGAGGTTAGCAAAGTAGCCAACGCGAATCACAGGCGCGTTTGCCAACTTGGGCAGTGCGGTCTTGGTTGCTGCTGTTGCAGAGGTGGCTGCAGTTGGGATGAGTAGTGCGGCAACAACTGCGGTTGCGATTGCAACACGACTTGCCTTCTTGGTGAGTGACATTTTTGTAGCTCCTTGACTATTCTCTAGTAATCCTAGTGGATAAGTAGAGAATACAAAAAATCGGGCAGCCTGGAATTCTTGTGACGCAATGTTTCTTTTCCTAGTTTTCCGCTGGGATTGGCTCTAAGTCTTGAATGCTGGTTGAATGAAACCATGCAGATTTCGGCGAAGGTTGACTACGGTATGCGCGCGCTCCTGGTTTTGGCAGCAGCCTATGAGGGTCCGGAATCCAAACTGGTGAAAACCGAAGCCATGGCAACTGCCCAAGAAATCCCACTCAAGTTCCTTGAGGGAATTCTCAACGAGCTGAAGCACGCGGGTTTTGTGATCAGTCAGCGCGGCGCAGTTGGTGGTTATCGCCTCAGCCGTTCTCCAAAGAACATTCCGCTGGCGGACATCATGAGAGTGCTAGACGGACCGTTGGCCGCGGTGCGCGGACTTCGACCAGAAGCTGTGAACTACAACGATGACGCGCAAAACCTAAAGGGTGTCTGGCTGGCTCTAAGAGTGGCGTTACGTCAGGTATTTGAGACCCTGACCCTTCAAGACGTGATTTCGGGAGAGTACTCTGCAGAGGTTCGTGCCTTGCTGGAGAACCCGGACGCAAACATCAGTCGTCCAATTTTCGCTACTGATTAGTTAGCGCATTCGCCTTAGGCGCTGGCGTGGTTGTCGCCGGCTTCGCCAGCGTCATCCCCAGCTTCGTCGTCTTCCTCAGAATCCGCGTCATCCGGGTAAAGGTCTGCCCACTTGTCTTCGTAATCTGGCTGCGCACCAACCGCGTCAGGGTGACCAATCTCTCGCTCGAGCGCGGTCAAGTCGGTGTCGGGGCTAAAGTACTTTAGCTCGCGCGCCACCTTGGTGTGCTTTGCCTTTTGACGGCCACGGCCCATGCCGAGACCCCCTCTATTTCGATTGGTCCACGATACTAGCGTGGAACTGCGTAAGAAAACCTACGCTATTTTAGCAGGATTGGGCTCAGGTTCATTCCTACAATCACAGCCGCTACTGGAAGTACCAGGTTGAGCACTGTGTTCCACATGGCGGCTCTGCCGTTCTTGGCGGTAATCAGCCCCGCGGTTTGAGCGGCCCAAGAACTGAAGGTGGAAAGTCCGCCTGCAAACCCGGTGGCAACCAGTGGCATCAGGTAATTCAAGAACGGAGATGCCTGAGTTGTGGCCTGGGCCGAGAGGCAAAGGCCAAAAATCATTGATGCCACAACGTTTGCGGTCAAGATGCCCCAGGGGAGAAAACCCTGCCACTGGCTAAGCAAGTATCGAACAACAGAGCCCAGTCCACCTAGCGCAACCAGGCCAAGCAGCAACCAAATCTGAAGGGTCATTTGGCTACATCTCCGTTGGCACTGGATGCAGTTGTCTTGGCGCCAGAGGCAAGCTTCTGAGCGGCAAAGTAGAGCAGCACGCCCAAAACCAACTGGCCAACAATGAAGACTGCGCTAATCAGTGGCTGGCCCACAAAGTTGAGCAGTACAAAAGCGCCGGCCAACCCACTCATGGTGGTGAATCCGCCGGCAAAGCCCGCACCCCAAAAAGCTCGCGCGCCATCGGTGGAAAAGTGATTTCCCATTTTGGAGCCGAGACCGTTTACGGCGCCCAAGAAAGTTGCTCCCAGAAGGTTCACTACCACCACGGCCACGGCCCAGTTGGTTACTAGGCCCACCCCGTAGCGCGCCAGCGTTCCAGCTGCGCCGCCCGCAAAAACCAGTGCGATCAGCTTTGCGATAGGTTTCACTACTCGTGCTCTTCGGGGTTCTTGGTGCTCTCAACGTGCTGCACTAAGTTGGCACCGCGGTTGTGGCGGCGCTTGGCTGGGCGAACTTTGTCGCCACGGCGAGAGTCGCCAGGAAGCGGACGGCGTTCAAACAGATTCACTTTGTCGGCACTCTCGAGTCGCCAAGGAACCAGAGTCACCATCACGCCGCGAATGTACATGAGCTGCTTGCGAATGCGGTTGGCGCGGTGGTTGTGGAAGATGTGCTCCCACCAGTGACCAACAACAAACTTTGGAAGGTAAACCGAGATGCGCTCAGAACCGTTGGCAGCGCGGTGCTTCTCCAAGAACTCGATCAGCGGGTTAGCAAACTCGCGATAAGGGCTCTCGATGATTCGCAATGGAACCTCGATTCCGTAGGCCTTCCACTCCTTCTCGAATTCTTTGGCGCGCTCCGGATCAACGGCAACGTGAACTGCATCCAGCTGGGTGTGGCGGCTGCTCAACGCGTAGTCCAGCGCCTTGAGCTGCGGCTTGTTCAGCTTGTCCATCATCACAACGGCGTAGTCACCCTTGCTGCCAAACACGGTCTTGTCGTCTAGGGCAATTTCCTTGTCAACCTCGGCGTAGTAACGCTTGGTGTTGTACATCACCCAATAAAGCACCGGCATGATCACAAACACCAACCAGGCGCCGTGCATGAACTTTGTGATGGTAACAATCACCAAAACGGTTGCCGTAAGAGCGGCACCAAAGCCATTGATGGCCAGGCCACTGTTAGCATCGCGGGCGCTGATTGAGCCATCTGCCTTACCGCGGCGCCAGTGCTTGAGCATTCCAAACTGACCAACAGTGAAAGACGTGAATACACCGATGATGTACAGCTGGATCAGTCCGGTTACCGAGGCCTGGTAAGCCAAAATCAGCGTGAGAGCAGCCGCCATTAGTGAGAACATTCCGTTGGAGTAAACCAAACGGTCGCCTCGGGTGAGCAGCGCCTTTGGTGCAAAGCCATCCTTTGCCAGTACAGAACTGAGCAGCGGGAAGCCGTTGAACGCTGTGTTAGCGGCAAGCAGCAGAACAGCGGCGGTACCAGCCTGAATCACGTAAAACATGAAGTTGTCGCCACCAAAAACGGTCTGAGCAATCTGGGCGATGATGGTCTGCTGTGGACCACCCTTCCAGCCCACCAACTGTTCAACGGGGTTTTCCGCGTAGTGAATCTTGGAAATCAACGCCAGCGCTGTGATGCCAATAAACATGAAAACAGCAGCGGAACCCATCATCACCATGGTTTTCTGCGCGTTCTTTACCTTAGGAACACGGAAAGCTGGAACACCGTTTGCAATCGCCTCGATGCCGGTAAGCGCCGAACAACCGGAGGCGAAGGCGCGAAGTAGCAGCAGGATAAACGCGATGCTGCCAACGTTGCCAATGTTCTCGGTGATGTTCACGTGGTAGTGGGATGATGCGGCAACCAGCGGATCGCCCGAAATGTAACGCACTGCACCCGTGATGATCATGATCAAAACCGACGCAATGAAGAGGTAGGTAGGAATGGCAAAGGCAACACCAGACTCCCGCACGCCGCGAAGGTTGATTGCGCATAGAAGGAGCACAAATCCAACTGCAATCTCAACTCGCCAAGTGGCCAGGGCTGGGAATGCGGAAATCAAGTTGTCTGTGCCCGAGGCAACCGAAACGGCAACGGTCATCACATAGTCGAGCAAAAGTGCGGCTGCAACAATAAGTGCCGCACGGTCTCCAAGGTTAATGCGAGCAACCTCGTAGTCGCCGCCACCGCCAGGGTAGGCCTGAATAATCTTGCGGTAGCTAAGAACGATAACGGTGAGCAGAATTACAACCACCGCGGCAATAGCGGGAGCAAAGTTCAACAAACCGATGCCGCCTAGGGTGAGGATCATCAGAAGTTCTTGCGGGCCGTAGGCCACAGAGCTCAATGGGTCGCTGCTGAACACCGGTAGGGCAATGAACTTTGGTAGCAACTGGCCTTCAAGGTTTTCGTTTGAAAGCTTCTTGCCAAGTAGATATCTTTTGCGCAAAAGTGGTTCGTTCACAAAGAGAAACTCTACTCCTGCCAGCCCGCGCTGTTTTGAGCAATCTAGGCAAATGCTGCACAGGTATTTACGCGTTGTCTGTTTGGCCGTAGCCTAATTTCGTGACCAATACATCGATGGAAAACCCATACGCCTATGAAGCGGAACAGCGCTGGCCCGACACCTTTGCCGAGAGCCAGAAGCGAATGGGCAAACTCAGCCCGCAGCAACGCGGAGACGTGATCGAGGTCGGCAATGAAATCACCCGTCGATTGGCTGAGTTGTTTAAAAGCGAAGCGGCGGCCGATTCTCCCGAGGTTCAGGAACAAATCGACCGCCACTACAACTGGGTTTGTAACTTTTGGACGCCCCAGCGCGAGTCTTACCTTGGGCTAGGAGAGATGTACGTGGCAGATGCCAGGTTCACCGCTCACTACAACGAGTTTGCCGTTGGATTAGCGCCGTTTATTCGTGATGCGATCCTTCACTATGCAACTTCGAACCTAGCCTGAGGGTGCTCAGGAAACCGATCAACAGGAACATCGCAGCAGAAAGAGCTGCCCACTTTGCGCCATCGCTGAATGCGGCTCCGGCTGCATCGGTGATCTTGGTGGCAACCTGCTGAGTCACCGCAAATGGCGCGTGCGGGGTGGTGAGAATCTGGTTCAGGCTTGGAATGATTCCACCGGCCGAATCCACAACTCCGTTAGAAACGAAATCGCTGGTTGCGGCTGATGCACCGAGGTCCGCTAAGCGAGCATCCAAACTGGCCTGAGTGGCAGTGAACAGGGTGGTTCCAATTACCGCGATACCGAGGGCCGAACCGATCTGACGAACGGTGCTCTGCGAACCCGAACCCTGACCGGCCTTGCTCTGAGGCACGTCAATCATGATCACGCCAGTTAGCTGAGCGGTAGCAAAACCAACTCCGATTCCGTAAATCAACAGACCGGGTGCAACCCAGCCCCAACCGGAGTCAGCGCCAATTGCAAATGCGGTTGCAACCACACCAACTAGCTCGAGCAGAACACCGAGGCGCACTGCCGTGGCGGGTGCGATCTTGCCGCTGGTTGCGCCAGCCGCACCGGATGCCAAAAACGCGCCACCGGCTAGCCAAAGGATTACCAAACCGGAGTCAACGGCGCTGAGGCCCTGCACGTTCTGAAGCCAAAGTGGCAGCGCAAAAATCACACCGAACTCGCCCATGCTGATGATGAGGGCGGCAATCGAACCGTTGCGGAAACTGGCAATGCTGAACAAGTCAAGGTCGAGCAAAACGCTCTTCGCGCGCTTGGCGCGAGCCTTCTCCCAAAGCACAAACAGGAAGATGAACACCGCACTGATTGCAAGCGAAACTGGGATGATGCTGATGCCGTCGGTTGGCCACTTGAAGTCGCCCAAAACAAACGGGTTGTTTGCCTTCTGCTCCCACCAGCCATACGCGCGACCCTCAATAAGGCCGAACACAAGGGTCACAAACATAACCACGGAGATAAGCGCGCCAACCACATCGATGCCATTGTGCAAATCTGCAACCTTGGATTCCTGCACGCTTAGAAGCGCACCAATCACAATGAGCACGCCTAGCGGCAGGTTGATGTTGAAGGCGAGTCGCCAGCCATCGGTGCCAAAGTTAGTGGCAAGCCAACCGCCCAGAACTGGGCCGATTGCAACCATTCCACCAATGGTGGAACCCCAAACGGCAAAAGCGATTCCGCGCTCGCGACCCTGGAAGTTTGCATTCACCAAAGAAAGGGTCGTTGGCAAAACCATGGAACCACCGATGCCCTGCACCACGCGGGCCAGGATCATGGCGTCTGCGCTGGTTGAACTACCGGCCCAAACTGATGCGGCAACGAAGATGGAGATACCGATTACCATCATTAGGCGGCGGCCGATGCGGTCCGCGATGGAACCCCAAACCAGCAGTAGCGACGCGAAAACCAAAACGTAGCTCTCCTGAACCCACTGCACCTGGGTGCTGGTTAGGTTTAGAGCCTTAATGATGTTGGGGAAGATGGTGTTGACGATGGTGCCGTCAATGATGATGAGCGAAATACCCATTGAAACGAAAAGCAACCCAACCCAACGGTTGAACAGCATCTTTGCCACGGTTTCTCCTTTTAGTTGTTGTCACAAACTCAGTTCAAAGCCCAAGCTCAATTCAACGCGAGGAGCACGGAGGCCCCCATCGCCAAAGCGATTCCAACTGTTTGTGAAATCGCAAGCTTTTCTTTTAGAACCAGTCTGGCCAGCAAGATTGTTCCCAATGGATAGAGCGAAGTTAGAACGCTCACCACGGTAAGTGGTCCCAGTCTAGAAGCCAGAACGAAAATCACGTTAGCGGTGGCATCGAGGGCTCCGGTGGCAAGGGCCATCAACCAGAACTTAGAGCCGAGGCCCTTGAATTCCTTTGGCGAAACCTTGCCTGTAAAAATCAGGATCGCAGCCCAACCTCCCAGAATCAGGCCGTTGGCTAGCCTCACCAAAATGATGGTTGCGCTTCCGGATTCCAGAGGCGCATTGTGGAGGCAAATCAGCACCGCACCAATTCCCACACCTGCGCCAAGTCCGTATAGCAAGGCAGGCATCGATGGGCGGTGCACGTTTTCACCCGGCACGAAGCCAACTAGCACCACAGCCACAAGCACCAAGCCGATGGCAAGCCAACCAAGCGGGCTAAAGGTTTCATCCAGGAAAGTTACGCCAACCAGAGTTGGAACCAGGCCGGCAACCACCGCGCCGAGCGGGGAGAGCACACTTATTGGACCGAGTGCGAGAGCTTTGTAGAGGCAACTGAGCCCGAATGCCGAAAAGAGGCCGCCTAAAACTCCCCAAAAGATTGCCGGGCCAGTAAAGCGTGCGGGCATCAGGCCGGTGGCGGCCACAAGTATCAAAAGGGCTAGGCCAAGCCAACCGGCAAGACCTGTTACCAATACCGGGCGGAGCCTGCGCGAGGCAAGAGCACCAAAAAAGTCGGCAAAGCCGTAAACCACCGCGGTGGTGAAGCCAAGGATGATTGCCAGCACGCCTCAAGGCTAGCCGTTAAAGCACAGTGCCCTCTTTTCGGCCCAATCGTGAGAAGTGGGCTTTCAATAAGCCGTGGCTTATTGAACAGTTAAAGCAAAAATCCCACTCGTGAGAAGTGGGCGTTCAATAAGCCGTGGCTTATTGAACAGTTAAAGCAAAAATCCCACTCGTGAGAAGTGGGATTTTCGTGGCTCCGACCGGCGTCGATCCGGTGACCTAACGATTTTCAGTCGTTCGCTCTACCAACTGAGCTACAGAGCCGTAGCAAGTCTTCACTTGCTTGGCGATCCTGACGGGACTTGAACCCGCGACCTCCGCCGTGACAGGGCGGCGCGCTAACCAACTGCGCTACAGGACCTTGGTGATGCTTTAAGCCTACCGCTTTATAGTGACCCCAACGGGATTCGAACCCGTGCTACCGCCGTGAAAGGGCGGCGTCCTAGGCCACTAAACGATGGGGCCTACAAAGCGTGGAGCTTGTTAGCACCAAGAGAAAACACTAGTGCCTGCGGCGGGGTTTAGCAACCTGACCTTGTTGAGATGTTAGCCTCGATGGGTAAGCGCATTGGAGGTGCAGCATGGCTTTTGACGCCCTCAAGGCAAAACCGCGAGTTTTGACCAACCCGATTGCGCGCCGTCTGGCCGTTGCTATCACTGCGTTTGCGCTGGTTTTCACTGGTTTGCAGGTGGTTCCATCGTGGGCTGCCCCTAGCTACCCATCGTGGGGCGACATTCAGGCCGCCAAGAAAAAAGTTGCCGCAAAAAAGGCGATGATTGCAAAACTCGAAGCCATTATTGCTGGCGAGGCAGTTAAAGCGGATGCCCTCGGCAAGGTTGCCCTCATCAAGGGCGAGGCCTTTAACATTGCGCAGGACGCGGTTGATGCAGTTGCCTCCCGCGTGAAAAACCTGCAAGGTCAGGTGAACGACGCAACTCATCAGGCAACAGCTGCCCAGTCTCAGCTAGGCCAGATTGCGGCGCAAATGTATCGCGACGGTTCTGCCGGCACCACACTAAATCTGTTCTTAGATCCTGGAAATGCTGGAAGTCTGCTTTATAAACTCGGCGCTCAAGACAAGGTGGCTCAGCAGAGCGACACCATTTATCAGCGTGCGGTTGAGAAGCAGCAGTATGCCCAAAGCCTCACCGATGAACTCAAGGTGGCCAAAGACGAACTAGCCGTGAAGGCGGCGGATGCCAAGGCAAAGTTTGCGGTTGCTCAAAGTGCCGCCAACGCCGTTCAGGCTCAGGTTGACGCTGACAAAGCTCTGAATAAGAACTTTTACGCTCAGTTGGCTTCGCTAAAGAACACCACCGCAGACCTTGAGCGCCAGCGCGCCGAGGGACTTGCCGCGGAGGCTCGCCAGAACGCCGGTGGCAGCAGCGCGCCGGACGCTCCGGAACTCTACACGGTTGGTCCTGCCAACCAGGATCAGGTAAACACCGCGATCAACTTTGCCAAGCAGAACCTGGGTGAGGCTTACGTTCTTGGCGGCATGGGGCCCAGTGTTTGGGACTGCTCCGGTATCACGAAGGCTTCGTACGCCGCAGCTGGCATCTACATTGGTACCCACTCGGCAACCAACCAGTTCCTCACCATGGCAATGGCTCGCAAACTCGTTCCAATCAAAGAGGCCGTTGCTGGCGACCTCATGTGGTACACCCTGCCGGGAACTCCATTCAACGGCGACAAATATCACGTGGTCATCTATCTTGGCGGCGGCATGATGCTGGAAGCGCCAAACCCCGCCCGAACCGTGCGCATCGTGCCACTTCGCTACGGCGAGCTCTTTCCATATGCTGGGCGACCTAGCGCCTAACTTTTTTGGTGCCAGGCGCGGGACAATCACCCACAACGCCTAGTCAAACAGCGCCTGCGGTTACCCGAAGTTTCCATTCAGAATGAATTTGCTCCTGCCTAGATTTGTGGCATAGAGAATCTATAAATTCGGGCCCTCTTTTGAGGCTGTCCGGTGTGCAACAGGGGAGAACATTCATGCGTTCTAAGTCGGTCAACAAATCTGCAACTACTGGAAAGAAGTTGTTCGTTTCCAGTTTGCTTTCCACGATTCTGGCTTTTTCTGGGTTGGTCCTCACTGCCCCCGCTGCACATGCTGTTACCTGGACCCCCTGGGACCAGGTTCCAATCAGGTCATCCCAGGTTCAGGGTATGCAGGCCATACTCCCTACAGACCTAACGTTGCCATACGCGTTTGATGCCGCTTTCAAGCCAGTAGAGCCCTGGACCGTTGGGACAGGTTTGGAAATAAACCCGGAATTTGAGTTCTACTATGGAACTTTCGCTGGCGGTTATGGTGCCTGTGCGGATAACGGTGGAGGTGCGTTTACGTGCCCTGGTGGCATCACGGTGCAAACAACGCAACCAGCTGGTAACCCATATACCGTCACAGCCGCCTTGGTACAGAAGACCAATGCGGAGGAATTGGCCATCACGCCAAGCTGGAATCCAACGCCTCAGCCAAACCTGGATCGATGGTCCTCAATGGTGAAAGTAACTTGGACCAGTACAACGGCGGTCAACTTTCAGGACACTCTCACGGAAGTCCACTTTCCAGCCAACTCCGTAGTAATGCCAACAGGTGCCGACCTTCTAAAGGGTTTCATGCTGGGTTCAACTCCTTACAAGAGCATGGTGCTAGCCATTGCAGGCTACGGTTCAAATGGGACGCCAAAAACCAATGGCTACGGCAGCGGTGTTTTTGCGCTTGCATCTCAGACCATGGCTTGGAACCCCAACACTAATTTGTCTCTTGGTGCATCGCCCGCAACTCCCTCTGCTGCGGCGATTCCTTCGGGTTCGAGCCCAGCGGTTGTTGGGTATTACAAAGACCCGAGTAGTACCTCTGACTGCACTGTGAACGCACTAACAGGCGTGATGACCTATTCCACGGTAGGAACCTGCGTTGTTCGGGCAGTTACGCGTGGTGACACCACATATGGATTAGCCGAGAAATTTGTCACTTTTAACATCACGTCTACCCCTGGCGTGACTTTCACGGCTGGAACCGGTTCGGGCACACCTCCAACCGTTCCGGCCGGCAACGTGGCAACTATGCCCGACGGAACTGGCATGACACCTCCGGCAGGTAGCGGGGCGTTTGCAGGCTGGAGTTGTTTCGATGGCACCACAACCTCTACTGTTGCAGCTGGAGCGGCGCTAACAGTGACCGCAGCCACCACCTGTGATGCCCAATGGACGCCATATCCAATTACTTTTGGCCTCAATGGCGGGTCAGGCACGGCTCACGCGAACATGAGTGGTGTGATCACAATGCCAGATGGCACCGGCATGACACCGCCTGCCGGCAAGTTCTTTGATGGCTGGACCTGCACCCCGGGCGGCGCAGTTGCTGCTGGTGCACAATTCACTCCAACTGCAGCCAGCTCTTGCCTGCCAGTTTGGACAGGATTTGCAGTGAACTTTGACACGGGCACGGGTGGCGGAGCTGCGCCGACCTCAACCACCGGCGTTACAGTTTTGCCCGGCCAAGGCTCCATGACAGCGCCTACTGGTACGGCTTTTGGAGGTTGGAACTGTACTCCGCCTTCGCCTGCGGTGCACTACAGCGCTGGTGCAAGTTTCACCCCAACCGCTACCAGTCAGTGTTCGGCGCAGTGGGACGTTATCCACGTTGTTAGCTTTGCAACTGGTTCCGGAGCAGGAACTGCGCCTGTAAGCCAGAACAGCCCAATTGCATCGATGCCACTTCAGGGCGGCATGACCGCACCGGCTGGATTTGGCTTTGGTGGATGGTCTTGCTTTGATGGTACCAACACACTTTCTGTTGCCGCGGGTGCTCCATACTCTCCAGCGGCCGATGCAACCTGTACAGCACAGTGGACCGCTTTCACGGTTACCTTCACTACCGGCAGCGGCTCGGGTACCGCTCCTACAGGTGGCCCTGGTGTGATTCCTGCAATGCCAGACGGTACAGGAATGACTGGCGCCAATGGCAGTACTTTCAACGGTTGGTTGTGTACCCCTGGCGGTTTGGTAGCGGCGGGAGCAGCGTTTACTCCTTCGGCTAACAGCTCCTGCGTGGCCCAGTGGTTGCCTCTGGCAACACCAGCACCACAGAAGAAGCTAGTTGTGGTCATGGTGAACAACTCCACCATTGTGGAGGGAAAGCCGCTGCCAACATTCACTACCAATGTTGACTCGGATCTGAGCAGCTTAAGCTGTTCGGTTTACTCAAGGTCTGACAAGAACTACAGCAGCAACTTGGCGGCCAATCAGCTTACTTCCGCTAACAGTCCCTACGTTATTCACTGTTCGTACTCTGCCAAAGACGGCATTGAAGTAGTTGCCTATAGCGACGGTGTCCTAAATGTTGACCAGGCACGAACTCCAGGTGCTGGCTCCGGCAACGGGGGTGGAACGGGAACCGCAAGCGCGGGAACTCACAAACTCGTGGCTAAGTACTACTTCAATGGCGATTCACCCAAATTGCGCGCGGCAACAATTGCCGGCCTTAAGAAGTTGGCTAAGAAAGTCGGCGCAAAGGTCAATGTTGTGGTTGCTGTACAAGGTTTTGTAAAGCGCACTAAGGTCACAAGCTACGACTATCGATTGAGCCTTGATCGGGCGCTAAACATCGTGGCGTACCTCAAGAAACTCGGAGTTAAGGCTTCGTTCAGCGCGGACTCACGTGGCATTGCCACGGAGAACAACGCAAAGGCTCGTAGGGCCGAGGTAACGATTACCTGGTAGAAGCCAGCCAATGTTGAAGGGCCAGTCGACAATCGACTGGCCCTTCAACATTTCCCAAAATCTAGATTAGGCATGGAAGCTGTGCACGCAACTCATTGCTCCCCGCGTGATAGGTGCGGCTTCGGGTAATTGTGCAGGCATTCAAAATCTGGGTGCCAATTCCAGGGGTTCCCGCGCTAGATTCAGCAGTGGTTATCCCGTCATCGATGATTTCGAGCTGCACAGCTTTCTCCCCTGCTTTCAGCGAGATCCGGATGTTTTTGGCGGAACCGTGGCGAATGGCATTCGAAACATGTTCTCGGCATAGATCGAGCAGAATTCCATTGGCAATATCGTCTTTGGCTAGATTCTTCAGAACCTGCGGGTCAATTTCAAACTCAAAGTGGGCGAGTCCAGCCCAAATGTCACACACTTGGTTCAACTGACTGACAAAGTCCTTGGAGCTTCCGTTCACTAGGTTGATGCCGCTTTCGCCCGCGGCGTCCAATCGGGATTGCAACTCGTTTAGCATCTCGTCAATCACGGTTTGTGGATTTTGATCACGCATCCTAATCAGTGTTGCATGCAAAGCATTTTGAACCGGCCCGTGAAGCAGCCTTGACATAACACCGCTATTTGACCACATCACCATGCCAACACGGGCAATTGTCCACCTCAGGCGGTCACGCACTTCTTCTAGTTTTTGTCCCCGCAGCTTTGTGTCCTGAAAATAAGTTGATGCCAAGGTAGCTGCCCAGCCATAGAAGGTTGTGATGACCGCGGTATTACCAACGTAAAGCGCAGGGTTTGTGGTGCCGACCAGCACCACTTGAGTTGCCCAACCGCCAATGAGTCCTGCCAATACAAAAAGAATCGTGAGCACTATTTCACGCACGGGCGACTTTAGCGATTCAAATATTTTTGCAAGATATTTTCGTTGAAGGAAAAATACGATTGCTATGGCTAGCGAGCCACTTCCAATTGCTGCTAATCCCAGTTGCCAGCCAAAGTAATAAATTGCGCTTGGCAATGCCTCCAGTCCAATAATGAAAGCGTTCCACCAAAAAGGTAAATGCGCAAACAGGTTTTGTTGGGACCAAGTCTCCATAAATTTAGGCGGCTCCATCGCGGCCGGCTGTGGCATCCAAGAACTTACCTGAGTGGAATACTCGCGTGACTTTGGCCTAACTTTTTGGTCGAGTAGTGCCTCTAAGGCTGCAATTTGGGCTGGCAGCGGTTGAAAATGCATGGCGGCAATCTCGCCACTTACCTGCTTCAAGAACTGGCCCCATTCAATATCGGAACGCTGTTTGTTCTCTGCCTCAAGTTTTCTTAACGCGTCTTCAAGACCCAGCGTCTCTTGTTTCAACCCGGCCACATAGACCTTGTGATTTTGATAGTAGGTAATGGCAAGTGTGAGAAGGAACACAGTTCCGGTAATGGTTACGACTCCACCAAACACACGAAGCGGAATACTTTCGTGGGAAATCGGGTAAACCGTGCGGAGCAGAAAAAAGAGCGTCAAGCCTCCAAGTGCGCCGCCTAGTAAGTAACCGGCCATTCGGATTCCCGCAACAAACCAGAGGTTTGCGGATTTAATGAAATGCGTGCCACCGATTAGCCCAAAAACGGGAACCATTGAAATCACTACAAGAATCGCTCTCAGGCCATAATCATGGTTTCCAATGTCGGGGCTGCCAGCAAAGTGCGCAACTTCTCGTAGCAACGTCACAACTGTTACAACCAGAAACGATGTGCTGTAAGTGCTGGTAGCGGGGATCAAAACGCGATTGAGCAGAGTCTCCTCGAGGCGTTTCCCTGTATTTGCGGTCATTGGCGATCTGGCATGCCTGTTGCGTTGATAAACATGCGGGTAGCTTCAACGCGAGGGTTAATGTCTCCGTCTACTGGTATTCCCAGACCCAGGTACACGAGATTGATTAATTGCTCCGTTGCCCTAATGGAGGTTCCTCTTTTTGCTGCGATGGCCGCATTTGTGTGGCCCTGAGAAAGCATACGCAAAACTTCGATTTGAGCCGAAGTTAACTTTGCAAGCGGGCGTTGCGGATCGGAATCCTGCCTCACATTTGATGGCTTAGCAATTACTTCTTCGATGGCCGAAACTATGTGTTTGCTGTCACGAATAAGATCTTTTCGCAGAAACCCGCAGCCTGGAGGAAGGTCTTTTTTAGAGAAGCCTGCAGTTCGTAAATCTGGATGCTTGGTGAGAATCACAAGAGCTATGCCCGGATAAGTAGCGTGCAGAACAAACGCCAAGTCAATGCCGTTTGCCCCTGAACCCAAATTAATGTCCACTACCGCAATGTCGGGGTCAAAATCCTTTGCGACTTTCTTGGCTTCCGCGGCGGAATTGGCAGCGGCCACGGTAAACCCAGCGCCAGAAAGTGCCTCTTGCAAAAGCGCGGCAACCAGTGGTTCATCTTCAACCACTAGCAGTCTTCGACTCGGCACCATGCTCCGATGCTAACTCCCGCAGGCCACTCAGTTAGTTCCCCTTGTTCGGTTAACCGAAGTGAAATCCCCCGATTTATTTATCGGGGGATCCACAAATTCTTAGTTTTTGAAGTACTAGTGACCTTCGGCCTTGAAGCGCTCCTGCGCCTCAACAATGAGCTTCTCTGCAACGTCCTTGCCAGCCCACTCGCCAACCTTTACCCACTTGCCAGGCTCCAGGTCCTTGTAGTGGCTGAAGAAGTGGAGAAGTTCGTCTTTGGTCTGCTGCGGTACATCATCGATGTCCTGGATGTGAGCCCAGCGCTTGTCCTTTGCAGGTACGCAGATCACTTTCTCATCGATGCCGCCATCGTCCTCCATAGGAAGCACTCCAACCGGGCGAACCGAAACGCCAACGCCTGGGTAAACCGGGAACTCAAGAAGCACCAACGCGTCTAGCGGGTCTCCATCGCCACCAAGAGTGTTGTCAAAGAACCCGTAGTCAACTGGGTAAACAAACGGGGTGAAAAGTACGCGGTCAAGGAACACGCGACCGGTCTCGTGGTCAACCTCGTACTTGTTGCGGCTACCGCGAGGGATTTCAATAATGGCGTCGTAAGGCATTAGGGCTCCAAAATAGGCTTGTGTAAAGAGGAAACTCTTTCCAATAGGTTATCGAACATCAGAGAGCTGCTACCAATGACACCGCCCGCAAGCCAATCCCGCCCGCGACTTTCGCCGGCGATGGCAGACGTGCGCCGTGCGGTAAGAGAAAACTGGTCTGCAGCGGGTGCTGTGTTGGGTGATCTGGTTCTGGTTGCCTGCAGTGGGGGTGCGGATTCTCTTGCGCTCGCCGCCGCTGCTGCGTTTGAGGGGGAGCGCGCGGGAATCCGAGTTGGTGCCGTGATTGTGGAGCACGGGTTGCAGGAAGCAACCGCTGAGCTCTCTGTGGAACTCAAGTTACGTCTCGAGGCGCTCGGTTTAAACCCAGTTGAGATTCAAACGGTAAAAGTGCCGCAGGGTTCAGGCACGGGTGGCACCGAAGCCGCGGCCCGCGATGCACGTTACGCAACCCTCACAGCAGCAGCCCAAAGGCTTGGCGCCAAGTTCGTTTTGCTTGGACACACTTTGAACGATCAGGGCGAGACGGTTTTACTTGGGCTAACCCGCGGCTCCGGACCCAGGTCAATTGCGGGCATGGAACCTATCGATGGGTTGTTTCTGCGACCCTTACTTGCCCTTAGCCGCCAAACCACCGAGTCGTTTTGTAAGGACTCCGGTTTGGAGTACTGGGTTGACCCCCACAATTCGGACCCAAATTTCACGCGCGTGAGGATAAGGCAGACCGTATTGCCGTTGCTGGAGGCCGAGGTAGGGCCGGGCGTGACCGAGGCACTTGCTCGAACAGCGGCGCTATTGCGCGAAGACCTGGAGTTGCTGGACCACCTGGCGGCGGAGCAATTCAAGGTCTTGGCGTCAATCTCAGCCAGGCAGTTGGACCTGCCGGCAGACCAACTTTTGGCGCTGCACCCAGCCCTGCGTTCCCGCGTGATTTTGCTAGCACTCAGCACTTTCAAGACCGGTTTCAGCAAAACTCACATCGATGCGGTGGCCGAACTGGTTACCAACTGGCACGGACAGAAAGAACTGGCTCTGCCAGGGGTTAGAGTTGTAAGACACGGCAACACCCTTGCCTTCAAATCGCCCAAAACTTTTCAGCCAGGAGCTTGCTAAGTGAATCTTGATTCGGTTAAATCCCTAATCACTCAGGTACTTGTTACCGAAGACCAGATCAAACAGCGCGTTGGGGAGTTGGCTGCGGAGATAGACAAAAAGTACGCCGGCAAAGAGGTTTTACTGGTTGGCGTTCTCAAGGGTGCAGTCATGTTCATGGCGGACCTTTCGCGCGCACTGAACATTGAATCTTCCATGGAGTGGATGGCTCTTTCTTCTTACGGTTCGGGAACCGTTTCCAGCGGTGTGATTCGCATTCTCAAGGACCTAGACTCCGAGATCCACGGCAAGCACGTAATCATCGTTGAAGACATCATCGACAGCGGCCTGACCCTGTCTTGGTTGTCTGGAACCCTGGAATCACGCGGCGCTGCGTCTGTAGAAGTTGTTACCTTCCTCCGCAAGCCTGCTGCGGCAAAGGTGGAAGTTCCGGTTTGGTTGGTCGGTTTCGACATTCCAAACGAGTTCGTGGTGGGTTACGGCTTGGACTACAACGAGCGCTTCCGCACTTTGAACTGCGTTGCCGTTCTTGACCCAAAGGTCTACAGCTAAAACTTCAGTTGTATGGCTAGGCCAAGGACTTTTTAGTCCGGATTCGCCATCCAGTTAGTTATCCACAATTTTTCCCTGTCTGCGAACACTGGGGGCTTCCTGAAATAAGGGGAGTAACCTTTTGGTTAGCGTTCTTGACTGCAGAAAGTATGCGCATTTATGAATTTCAAAAAGCTCTTTAGCGGCCCGTTCATCTGGGTTTTCGTGGCCATCATGGTTCTCATAGTTGGCGCCAACATGCTCGGTGGCGGAGGCTACAAGCAGGTAAGCACCGCAACCGGTCTGCACTTCATTGAGCAGGGCCAGGCCAAGAAGGTGTTGGTGCTAGACGGCGAACAGCGTGTGGACGTTGACCTCATCAAGCCGAGCAAGAAGTTCGGCTCGCAGATCCAGTTCTACTATGTAGCCCCTCGTGGCAAGCAGGTAGTGGACACCATCGCTAACGCACACATCTCACAGGGCTACAACGATGAGGTGCCAAACACCCCTTGGTACATCGCGTTGCTGGCCAACATCCTGCCATTCATCATCATCGGTGGACTGTTCTGGTTCTTCATGAGCAGCATGCAGGGCGGCAACAGCCGTGTGATGAACTTTGGCAAGAGCCGCGCCAAGCTTGTGAACAAAGACAACCCAAAGGTCACCTTTGCAGACGTGGCCGGAGCCGACGAAGCCATCGAAGAGCTTCAGGAAATCAAGGAGTTCCTCAAGGAGCCTCAGAAGTTCCAGGCTGTTGGCGCCAAAATTCCTCGCGGTGTTTTGCTTTACGGCCCTCCGGGAACCGGTAAGACCCTGGTTGCCAAGGCTGTAGCTGGCGAAGCAGGAGTTCCTTTCTTCACCATCAGCGGTTCTGACTTCGTTGAGATGTTTGTTGGTGTTGGTGCCAGCCGCGTTCGCGACCTGTTTGAGCAGGCCAAGGCAAGCGCTCCGGCCATCATCTTTGTTGATGAGATCGACGCAGTTGGTCGTCACCGCGGTGCCGGAATCGGTGGCGGAAACGACGAGCGCGAGCAGACCCTGAACCAGCTTCTGGTTGAGATGGACGGCTTTGACTCTAAGACCAACGTGATTCTGATTGCGGCAACTAACCGCCCAGACATTCTGGATCCAGCGCTGTTGCGCCCCGGTCGTTTCGACCGCCAGATTGGCGTTGGCGCTCCAGACCTAATCGGTCGCGAACAGATCTTGAAGGTTCACTCCAAGGGCAAGCCAATTGGACCAGACGTTGACCTTTCTCAGGTTGCTCGTCGCACCCCAGGTTTCACCGGTGCAGACCTTGCCAATGTGCTCAACGAAGCTGCCCTGCTTACCGCTCGCGGAAACAAGAAAATCATCGATGCGGCAACGCTGGATGAGGCCATTGACCGCGTGATTGGTGGGCCACAGAAGAAGAGCCGATTGATGCAGGATCAGGAACGTCTGAATACCGCGTATCACGAGGCGGGTCACGCTCTTGTGGCCGCTTCCCTAAACAACAGCGACCCTGTTACCAAGATCACCATTTTGCCTCGCGGCCGTGCCTTGGGTTACACCATGGTTGTGCCAATGGAAGACCGCTACTCGGTTAGCCGCAACCAGTTGCTAGACCAGATGGCTTGGGCAATGGGTGGCCGCGTTGCGGAGGAAATCGTGTTCCACGACCCAACCACCGGCGCCAGTAACGACTTTGAGAAGGCAACCAGCATTGCCCGCACCATGGTTACCCAGTACGGATTCAGCAGCAACCTAGGTGCGGTTTCGTTCGGTAACGGTGGAGAAGTTTTCATTGGCCGCGATATGGCTCAGGCCCGCGACTACTCCGAGTCCACCGCCCAGGTGATTGACGCCGAGGTTCGCGCGCTCATCGAGGGTGCTCACGAAGACGCCTACAAGGCACTCACCTTGAACCGCGACATTCTGGATGCACTTGCCAAGGAGCTCATGGAGCGCGAAACCCTGCAGCAGGAAGACATCGCTCGCATCTTTGCAAACGTGAAGAAGCTTCCAGTTCGTAAGACCTGGCTGAGCAGCGCAAAGCGTCCGGTTTCCACCAAGGCGCCAATCGCAATCCCAGCTCGCATCGTTGCAGATGCAGAGGTGGCAAAGCCGGTTCGCAAGAGTCGCGCCAAGAAGACTACCGATGCTCCAGCGGAAACTGCTGCTAAGCCAACCAAGGCAGCAAAGCCGAAGCAGGAAAAGAGCAAGTAACTTGATTGACGTTGCACGCATTCGAGCAGCGGTTGTGGAGTTGATCGCCGCAATTGGCGAAGACCCAAACCGCGCGGAACTGCAGGCAACGCCAGACAAGGTTGCTGAGGCCTACCAGGGTTTCTTTGCTGGAATCCATCAGGATCCGCTTGCCGTTTTGGCTGAAACTTTTGAAGCCGAACACAACGAGGTTGTGATTCTCAAGGACATTGAACTGGTGTCCATTTGCGAACACCACCTGCTCCCGTTCACCGGAGTTGCGCACATCGCTTACCTTCCAAGCAACCGAGTAATTGGTCTCGGTCGCCTGCCAAAGTTGGTTGAAGTATTGGCGTCTCGACCGCAGCTTCAAGAGAATCTCACCGCCCAGATTGCTGACGCACTCGAAACCGGTTTGGGGACTCAGGGTGTGGTTGTGGTTATCGAGGCCCGGCACCACTGCGTGGCATCCCGCGGCGCCCGTCAGCCAGAAGTGCAAACCGTGACCATGGCTGCCAGAGGCGTTTATTCCGAGCCTGCAGCTCGCTCGGAAGTCATGGGACTCATCTCCAAGTGAACGTAGCCGCAGGCTTTCAAGCTCCGCTGGTAATGGGAGTGCTCAACACCACACCGGATTCATTCAGCGATGGCGGGCAGTTCTACGCCGTTCCGGAAGCCCTGGCCCAGGCACGACTTTTGGTTGAGCAAGGCGCACAAATCATCGATGTGGGTGGCGAGTCCACCAGACCTGGTGCCAACCGAGTTGCCATTTCCGAGGAGATTTTGCGAGTAGTTCCGGTGATCGAAGCAATCGTTGCAACCGATTGGTTCAAAACCTCAGGCGCCCGCATCAGCGTGGATACCATGAACGCAGAAACCGCAAAGGCTGCAGTAAATGCCGGCGCGGCAATTGTGAACGACGTGTCTGGTGGACTTGCCGACAAGGCAATGCATAAGGCTGTTGCCGACACGGGTGCAACCTACGTGCTAAGTCACTGGCGTGGATTCAGCGATGCAATGGACTCGATGAACCAGTACGAAGACGTGGCTGCCGATGTGGTGGCCGAGCTTGCCGAGCAGGTGGCAATTGCTGTTGCAAACGGAATTCCGCGCGAGCGACTCGTGGTGGATCCAGGTTTGGGATTTGCCAAAGACCTGAAGCAAAACTGGGAACTGGTGGCTCGACTGGACCAGCTTGAAAAGCTTGGACTGCCCATTTTGGTGGGTGCCTCTCGCAAACGATTTTTGGCTGGTGTGTTAGATGCCGACCCCACCTCGGTGGACAACAACCGCCGCGATCTGGCAACTGCCGTGCTCACGGCCTTGCTTCTTCAGCGCAAACTCTGGGGGCTTCGGGTTCACAACGTTCAGGCAACCGTGGATGCCATCAAACTGGTTGCCGCACTTCATGGCGCTCAGGGCTAACCCGCACCTCGGTTAATCTCTAAAGTTAAAGCATGCGCCACAAAATCAAGATCACCGGACTGCGGGTTTATGCACACCACGGCGTCTTCGATTTTGAAAGACAGAATGGCCAAGATTTCTTCATCGATGCCACTGTTTGGATCAACGGCGACAAGGCTGCATTTGGCGACGACCTGAGCAAGACCGTGCATTACGGCGACTTGGCCAAGGCCATTGTGGACAACGTGAAGCACCAGCCGGTTGACCTTTTGGAAACTCTGGCGCAACGACTTCTGGACTTGGCGCTGAACTTCAACCACGGAATTGTGGAGAAGGCCAAGATTACTGTGCACAAACCAAACGCCCCCATTCTTTATGAGTTTGAAGACGTAAGCGTTACCGTCAAGGCAAAGCGAAACCAGTAGCCATGGCAAAGTCCGAATCTGTTGAACTCAAGAGTCCGTCGCCCAAAAAGGTTTCGGCTGTTCTGGCGCTGGGCAGCAACTTGGGCGATCGCGGCGAACACATCACTCGCGCAGCCAAACAGCTAGGTGAAATTAAGGGCATCAAGGTGAGCAAGGTTTCCCCAATCGTGGAGTCTTTTGCAATCACCCCAACTGGCATCGATGAATCCAAGCCGAAATATCTGAATTCGGTGTTGCTGGTGGAAACCAGCCTCAAGCCAAAAGAGTTGCTGGCTGCTTGCAGGCTCATTGAAAGCGAGCACGGTCGCGTGCGCATCGAGCGCTGGGGTTCACGAACACTCGACGTTGACATCATCACCTTCGGCAACGTGATCAAGGATTCCAAGGAACTCACCCTGCCTCACCCTCGCGCCTACCAGAGAGCCTTCGTTTTGGTGCCTTGGGCACTTGCTGACAAGGATGCAGTGCTACCGGGGCACGGGTCGGTGGCTGAATTGGCGGCCGACGTGTCCAGTCAGGTTTGGGTGCTCAAGTGAAAACCACCAGGCCAATCGCGATAGTTGCCCTAATTGTGTTGGGTGCAGTTGCGGCCGGATTCTTTGGTTCATTCCAGGTGAGTCACGGGCATTCGCTTCCAGTTAGTGGAATCAGCCTCACGTTCACCATGCTTGGCGTTGGTGTGATTCTGGCCGGTCTCGCATACCCGATTTACCGTTATCGCAAGCAGTCGTTGGCGTTCGCCAAGGGGTTGGCCAAAGAGGGAAATGCCCAGGTTGCAGCCGCTCGTCCAAAGCGCCTCGACCCGTTCTATGCGGTTCGAGTGTTGGCGCTCTCCAAGTCGGTTTCATTTTCCAGTGCGCTCATCGCTGGTTGGCACTTTGGGCTTATCGCTCTGCAGCTCACCACTCCCGTGGTAACTCAGGGAGTGTGGAAGAACGTAGGTGCGCTGGTTGGTTCCATCGCCGCCATGGGTGTGTCGCTGGCGGTTGAGCAGATTTGCAAGATCCCAAACGGTGGGGCAGATGACACCGAGGGCGGTAAGTCCGCACCTGTTGAGCCAACGGCGGCCTAGTGAACTCCAAACAAGCTCGTTCAAGTCAGTCTCGGCTTCGCGTCGGTATCATCGGCGCTGGCCCGGTTGGCGTTATCTTGGGTCAAGCTTTGGCGGGTGCAGGACACCTGCTCAGCGGAATTAGTGCGGTTTCGACAGAGAACGTGGAGCGTGCCGAGAACATTCTTCCGAGCGTGCCGCTCATGGATGTTCCTGAACTTCTGGCGGCCAGCGATTTGGTTTTGCTGGCAATTCCTTCCAACCAAATAGAACCGAGTGTGACCGGTTGGGCGGACCTCGGTCTCTGGCGCAGCGGACAGATTGTTCTCCACACGGCAGCCGAATTCGGAGTCGCGGTGCTTCAGCCTGCGGTTCGCCAGGGAGTGATTCCGCTGGCGATTCACCCGGCCATGCGGTTCACCGGCACCAGCCTGGACCTTCAGCGCATCCGCGAGTGTTACTTTGCGGTGACTGCCCCTCCGGTAGCTGTTCCGATTGCGCAGGCTCTGGTTATCGAGATGGGTGGCGAACCTCTCCTGATTTCTGAGGCTCAGCGCACCAAGTATTCAGAAGCCATCGATGTGGCCAGCAGTTTCAGTGCAATGGTCATCAACCAGGCCATTGGACTCTTGAACGAAATTGACGTACCGGTTGCCCGCGAAATCCTCGGCCCGCTGGTGCGCAGCAGCGTGGAGCACGCTCTGGCAGACGGCTACCACCCGATTGAGCCCGACGAACTGATGGGAAACTAACGTGATTTTGGCAACAACAGTTGCGGAGCTGAACACCGCTCTCACACCCGCGCGCGAAGCCGGTCACAAGGTGGCGCTGGTTCCAACCATGGGTGCACTGCACGATGGTCACGTGAGCCTTGTTGATTTGGCTCGAGTTCACGCAGACGTGGTTGTTGTGAGCATCTTTGTGAATCCAAAGCAGTTTGGCCAGGGTGAAGACTTCGACCGCTACCCGCGCACGCTTGACGCCGACCTAGCCGCTCTTGATGGCAAAGCCGACATCGTGTTTGCTCCAGGCGTGGAGGAGGTTTATCCGACTGGGGTTGAGATTCCGGCCAAGCAAGCGGGGCCCGTGGGAGCCACCTTCGAAGGTGAAGCCAGACCGGGACACTTCGATGGGATGCTCACAGTTGTGGCGCGCCTGTTCACTCTGGTGCAGCCAAACATTGCCGTTTTTGGTGAGAAAGACGCGCAGCAGTTGTTCCTGGTGCGCCAGTTGGCGAAGAACGAGTTCCCCGAGCTGCGAATCATCGGTGCGGAAATTGTTCGTCAGCCAAACGGCGTTGCAATGAGCAGCAGAAATCGATTTTTGAATGCAGAACAGGGCGACATTGCCGAGATCCTTGCAATCACGCTTGCCACGGTTTCCGAGCTGATTGAGGCCGGAATGGACGTGGCGCCCACCCTGAACATGGGCAGGCAAATGATTAGCGGCGAGCCCGAGACTAAACTTGAATACCTAGCCCTAGTTGATCCGGAGACATTCACTCCGGTGGGTGAGAACTTCTCCGGTCCCGCGATTTTGCTGGTTGCAGCAATCGTTGGTGGGGTAAGGCTAATCGACAACCACAGTTTTGAAATCCCCGCGTAGCTGCTCAAAATAGCCGCGCAAAACCGCGTATCAGGAGAGCCGCCATGAGCGACCAAACCATTGCAGATGTAAACGAGCCAGAAGGCGAAGACCTTCCAGAGCAGATTGCCATCCGCCTTGCCAAGCGCGAGCGCCTGAATCAGCTGAACGATGCCTATCCGGTTGCTCTGCCAATCACTCACACCATTGAGCAGGTTCGTGCGGCTTACCCGGATCTAGACATCGATGTTGCCACGGGCGAAACCGTTGCCCTGGCTGGCCGCGTGATGTTCCAGCGCAACACCGGAAAGCTATGCTTTGCAACCCTTCAGGCCGGTTCGGGCGAGCGCCTGCAGGCAATGCTGAGCCTGGACAAGGTTGGCGAGGAACAACTTGAACTTTACAAGGAACTTGTTGACCTTGGAGACCACGTGTTTGTGGAGGGTGAGGTAATCACCAGCAAGCGCGGTGAGCTTTCGGTGATGGTCACCAGCTGGAAGATGGCGGCTAAGACCATCCGTCCGCTACCAAATTTGCACAACGACCTTGGTGAGGAATTCCGCGTTCGTCACCGCTACATCGATTTGATCGTGCGCGACCGCGCCCGCGAAGTTGTTCAGATTCGCGCCAAGGTGATGCAGAGCATGCGTCGTACCTTTGACGCAATGAACTTCACCGAGGTTGAAACCCCCATGCTGCAGACCATTCACGGTGGCGCCTCGGCCCGTCCTTTCAAGACTCACTCAAACGCCTTTGACACCGAGCTTTTCCTGCGCATTGCGCCTGAGTTGTTCCTAAAGCGTGCCGTAGTTGGCGGCATCGATCGCGTGTTCGAGATCAACCGCAACTTCCGCAACGAGGGTGCAGACCGCACCCACTCGCCGGAGTTTGCAATGCTCGAGGCCTACCAGGCTTACGGCGATTACAACTCGATTGCAGACCTAACGCAGGCGCTGATTCAGAACGCAGCGATGGATGTGTTTGGCACCCACCAGGTTGTTCTAGAAGACGGCAGCATTAACGACCTGGGTGGTAGCTGGCCGCGAATCTCGATGTTCGAGAGCCTCTCTGAAGCTTGTGGCATTCAGATCACCCCGGAGACCCCGATTGCGGAGCTCAAGGCGCTCGCCGAGCGCGAGGGAATCGAAATCGACCACCCGCTACACGGAAAGTACGTTGAGGAACTTTGGGAGCACTTTGTAAAGGTAAACCTGGTGAACCCAACCTTCGTAATCGACTTCCCTGTGGACACCAGCCCGCTAACTCGTAACCACCGCAGCAAGCCTGGTGTGGTTGAGAAGTGGGACCTCTACATTCGCGGCTACGAGCAAGCAACCGGATACTCCGAGTTGGTTGACCCGGTGGTTCAGCGCGAGCGATTTGTTGAGCAGATGACCTTGGCTGCCGCTGGCGACCCTGAGGCCATGAAGCTAGACGAAGACTTCCTGAAGGCACTCGAGTTTGGCATGCCGCCATCGGGTGGAATGGGAATGGGAATCGACCGCTTGTTGATGAGCCTCACCGGCCTTGGCATTCGCGAGACCATCATGTTCCCTCTCGTCAAATAATCGCCAGCGCTTTCTCAGCATTACGAACGTAAAGTAGAAGCATGACCACCGATTTTCAAACAGCACTCACCAACACCTTGCTGGGATTCATCCCTCCGATGTTGGTAGGCGGTGTGTTCTGGATAATCATGCGTTCCATCCTCAAGGCCGACTCTGTTGAGCGCCGTGAGTACGCCAAGATCGAGGCTGAGGAGCGCGCCAAGGCCGCCATCGCTGAGCCAAAACCTGAGGCTAAATCATAAATGCTCCATTGTGTGCATTATGTAAATAATGTACACTTTCACCATGAATACGGTAGCTTCTACTTTCGCTCGCCAAAACTGGGCAGAGACAATCGAACTGGCAAAGTTAGAACCAGTGACTATCACTGACCACTCCCGCCCCGCTGTGGTGATGATGAATGTAGAGTTGGCTCGACTCGCATTGCAGGTGCTAGAAGACTCACGTGATCTAGAAGAAGCCGGGAAGGCCTTGGAAAGGGTAAATGCTGGCGGGCCAACTATTTCGCTCGAGGATTTAGCTTCGGATTTGGGAATTGAACTCGAGTAACCCCAAGTATCGAGTTCGTTTTGAAGCCAAAGCCGAAAAACAACTCCGCAAACTAGACAGGCAGAACCAACGCCGAATCATTTTGGCTGCTCAACTACTCCGCGAAAATCCCAGGCCGCCAAAGGCCACTCAACTGGTGGGTCACTCCGATTTATGGCGGGTGAGGGTGGGGGACTATCGAATCATTTATACGGTGCAAAACGAAGACCTCACCGTGTTGGTGGTTCAACTTGGTCACCGGCGGGATGTCTACAGGTCCTAATTGGTTCACCCTAGGGCGAACAACCCTATTTAGCGCCGCCTCAGGCGTTTACCATTCCTAATAGGCAACCTGCATCTTCATCGATGCGCCGTTGCAGGTAGGAGTTGGAAATGTTTGAAAAGTTCACCGACAAGGCTCGTCGTGTAGTTGTGCTCGCCCAAGAAGAGGCGAAGCTACTTAACCACAATTACATTGGCACCGAGCACATCTTGCTTGGTCTGATTCACGAGGGCGAAGGCGTTGCCGCCAAGTCACTCGAGAGCCTGGGCATTTCGCTTGAATCCGTGCGCGAGCAGGTGCAGGAGATCATTGGTCAGGGCCAGCAGGCACCAACCGGTCACATTCCCTTCACCCCGCGCGCCAAGAAGGTTCTAGAGCTTTCGTTGCGCGAAGCACTTCAGCTTGGCCACAGCTACATTGGCACCGAGCACCTACTTCTAGGTTTGATTCGCGAAGGCGAGGGAGTGGCCGCTCAGGTTCTCACCAAGCTTGGCGCGGACACCAACCGCGTTCGCCAGCAGGTCATTCAGCTGCTGAGTGGCTTCCAGGGCAAGGAAACCGTTGGCGTTGGTGCTAACGAGCAGGAGAAGCAAAAGGGTTCCCAGATTCTTGACCAGTTTGGTCGCAACCTCACTCAAGCTGCTGCCGACGGCAAGCTTGACCCGGTAATCGGACGCGAGCGCGAGATTGAGCGCGTGATGCAGATCCTTAGCCGACGCAGCAAGAACAACCCGGTGCTCATTGGAGAGCCTGGCGTTGGCAAGACCGCAGTTGTTGAGGGCTTGGCGCAGGCTATCGTCTCGGGCAACGTTCCGGAGACACTCAAGGGCAAGCAGCTCTACACACTTGACCTTGGCGCGCTGATCGCCGGAAGCCGCTACCGCGGTGACTTTGAGGAACGCCTCAAGAAGGTAACCAAGGAGATTCGCACCCGCGGAGACATCATCACTTTCATCGATGAGATTCACTCGCTGGTTGGCGCCGGTGCCGCCGAGGGCGCCATCGATGCTGCCAGCATTCTGAAGCCGCTGCTTGCACGTGGTGAGCTTCAGACCATTGGTGCCACCACCTTGGATGAGTACCGCAAGTACTTTGAGAAGGATGCAGCGCTGGAGCGCCGTTTCCAAAGCGTTATTGTGAACGAGCCATCGCTACCTCACGCCATCAACATTCTCAAGGGTCTTCGCGACCGCTACGAGGCGCACCACAAGGTTTCCATCACCGACTCGGCACTGGTTGCCGCGGTTAACCTGAGCGACCGCTACGTGTCGGACCGTCACCTGCCAGACAAGGCCATTGACCTCATCGATGAGGCAGGCGCTCGAGTTCGTCTTTCGATCCTGTCGTCGCCGCCAGAGCTGCGCAACATCGAAGAAAAGATTGTTGCCGTTCGCGTGGACAAAGAAAAGGCCATTGAGAACCAGGACTTCGAACTAGCCGCTAGCAAGCGCGACGAGGAGAAGCAGCTAAACGCCGAGCGTGTAAAGCTTGAAAAGGAATACCGCAAGGGCAACGTGCGCGAGCAGGGCATCGTTGACGAAGGCCTGATTGCAGAAGTTCTGGCTCAGGCAACCGGCATTCCTGTGTTCAAGCTAACCGAGGAAGAGTCCTCGCGACTCATCTTCATGGAGCAGGAGCTGCACCGCCGCGTTATTGGTCAGGAAGAGGCAATCGCCGCGCTTTCCAAGACCATTCGCCGTCAGCGTGCCGGCCTCAAGGATCCAAAGCGTCCATCCGGTTCGTTCATCTTCGCTGGTCCAACCGGTGTTGGTAAGACCGAGTTGGCTAAGGCGCTCGCCGAGTTCTTGTTCGACGACGAAGGTGCGCTGATCAGCCTTGACATGAGCGAGTTCTCTGAGAAGCACACCGTTAGCCGTTTGTTCGGTGCCCCTCCGGGCTTCGTTGGCTTTGAAGAGGGTGGCCAGCTAACCGAGAAGGTTCGCCGCAAGCCATTCAGCGTTGTTCTGTTCGATGAGATTGAGAAGGCTCACCCAGACATCTTCAACAGCCTGCTGCAGATTCTAGAAGAGGGTCGCCTCACCGATGGACAGGGTCGCGTTGTTGACTTCAAGAACACCGTGATCATCATGACCACCAACCTTGGAACTCGCGACATCGCTCGCGGAACCATGGGATTCGCTCTGGAAGGCAACACCCAGAACGACTACGAGTTGATGAAGGGCAAGGTGAACGAGGAGCTGAAGAAGAACTTCAAGCCTGAGTTCCTGAACCGTGTTGACGAGACCATCGTGTTCCCACAGCTAACCAAGGTTGAACTTCGTCAGATTGTGGACCTGTTTATCAAGCGTCTCGCCGAGCGTCTAGAAGACCGCGACATGACTCTTGAGATCAGCCAGGACGCCAAGGACAAGCTAATTGAGATTGGCTTCGACCCAGCTCTGGGTGCCCGACCACTTCGTCGTGCAGTTCAGCGCGAGATCGAAGACAAGCTCAGCGAGAAGATTCTGCATGGCGAGTTGGCTTCGGCCAGCCACGTGTTGGTTGACCTCGTTGCAAGCGAGTTTGTGTTCACCAGCAAGCCTCGAGTGCACGAGTCGGTTGGCGCTTAGTAGCAAAGCATTTCAAAGTAGCGGAGGTCGCCGGTTGATTCGGGCGGCCTCCGCTAGCATTTGACCATGACCAATCTGCAGTTCAGCATTCGTCCGGCGCAAACCGGCGATGTGCGCGCCATCCAGGCAATTCGCACGCCACTCGAGGGCGCTGGACAAAAGCTGTTGCACCACGACCTGGTTGGGCTCTTTGAAAAGGTTCCTGAATTCTTGGTTGCCGTAGACGCCAGCGGCACCGTAATCGGCGCTGGTGCCCTCCACATCATGTGGGAAGACCTGGCGGAGGTTCGTTCCTTGGTTGTAGCCCAGGCGGCCCGAGGTCAAGGCGTGGGGCACGCCATCGTTGCCGCGCTTCTGGAACGTGCTCAGAGCATTGGCGTCAAGCGCGTGTTCTGCCTCACCTTTGAGGTGGATTTCTTTGCCAAGCACGGTTTTGAAACCATAAGCGACATCCCCGTTGATGCCGAAACCTTTGAAGAAATGGTGCGTTCCACCGATGACGGTGTTGCCGAGTTCTTGGATCTGGCAAGAGTCAAGCAAAACACCCTGGGCAATACCCGAATGCTTAAGCTGCTCTAGGCTGTGGGCTGGCTAAATTAAAACCATGGCAACACCAACGCACGACCCAGAGCTGGCAAAGAAGTTCCGCCGCAGACGAATCACCGTACTCGTGATTGCGGCTCTGCTGATTTGGGGAATTTGGGCGGGCGTAACCGCCGTAGTAAGTTCGGTGAACGCAATATTTGGCGGAAAACCACAGACCGGTTCAAGCGCCGCAGCAAACGGCACTTCCGGCTCCGGTCAAACGCCCACAACCTGCCTTCAAAACGGCATCGAGGTCACGGTATTTATTGGCGACGGCAAGTCTCCCAAGAGTTCGTTCAGCGCCAGCGAGACACCACAGCTTTGGTTCAACATTGTGAACACCAGTGACAAAGCCTGCTACTTCAACGTGGGTTCAAAGGTTCAGACCTACAAAATCACGAGCGGGTCCGAAACCATCTGGACCTCTGGGGACTGCGATAGAAGTCAAGACATCAACTTCCGCAAGTTACTAGCGCCTGGGGCCGTAAACTCCAGTCCTATTGGCTCCTGGGAAAAGGTTCGCTCAAGTTCCACCGGTTGCGGTGCTGGGCAACAGGCAGTTGTTGCCGGCGGAGCCAGTTACCACCTAACGGTTACCGTGAACGGTGTCACCAGTAACGACGTTCAGTTCATTCTGAACTAGCAGTTACCAGTTGAGCCCCAGAGCAAGAGCTGCCTTAACGTCTCCAACCTCGGAATCTACGCTTCTAACGAAACCGAGCCTGCTGGCTTCTTGAGCGCGTTGCTTGCCACTATTGACCTTGCGGATCTCGCCGGCCAAACTGATCTCGCCGTAGGCGACTAGGTTGTGCGCGATTGGTTTGTCTTTCACCGCGGAGGCGAGTGCCAGCGCAATGGCGAGGTCGGCGGCGGGTTCCGCCAGGCGCACACCACCCACCGTTGATACGTACACGTCGTGGTCGCTCAAACGAAGGCCCGCTCGACGTTCGAGCACTGCCAGAATCATGGAGACGCGCGACGAGTCCACACCGTTGGTCACTCTGCGGGGCTGTGGCGCGCCGCTCTTGACCACCAGCGCCTGAACCTCGGCGATGAGTGCACGGCGACCTTCCATGGTCACCGTGACGCAGGTGCCACTCACCGGCACGTTTCCGCGGCTGAGGAATAAACCACTTGGGTCTGGAACCTCGGAAATGCCCTCTCCGGTCATCTCGAAGCAACCAACCTCATCGGTTGGGCCAAAGCGGTTCTTGATGCTGCGGATGAAGCGCAACGATGTGGTGCGGTCGCCTTCGAAATGACAGACCACGTCCACAAGATGTTCCAAAACACGTGGACCGGCGATGCTGCCATCCTTGGTAACGTGGCCCACCAAGATCACCGGGATGCCGCGTTCTTTGGCAACCGAAATAATGCTGGCGGCAACCTCACGAATCTGGCTTGGCATGCCAGCCGCGCCATCGATTTCAGCGCTCGAAATGGTCTGTACTGAGTCCACCAAAATCAGTTCGGGAGAAACGGCATCGATCTGGCCGAGAACACTCGAAAGGTCGTTTTCGGCCGCCAGATAAAGTTCGGGGGTTACCGAGTTGGTGCGCTGAGCGCGAAGCCGAATTTGCCCAACCGATTCCTCGCCACTCACATAGAGAACTCGGCGATTACCACCGGCTACCTTGGCTGCGACATCCAGCAATAGAGTGCTCTTGCCCACACCTGGTTCGCCACTCAACAAAATCACGGCGCCAGCCACTAGTCCACCGCCCAGAACTCTGTCGAACTCCGCAACGCCGGTTGGAGTTGCAGCAACCTTGCCGGCATCGATTTCTGAGATGCTGCGAGCGGCGGAGGGGGCCAGAATCACGGCGGGCTTTGCCTTACGCACGATGCCGGTTTGGGCGCCAACTTCTTGAACGGTTCCCCAGGCCTGACACTCGCCACACCGGCCAGCCCATTTGGCGGTGGTCCAGCCACAGTCGGTGCAGGCAAAGTCGTTGCGATTTTTGGGGGAAGCCATGTTTCAAACCTACCTTCGCCCGCAGACAAACCTTGCCCTTTAAACTTGGCGTGTGAACATAAACAAGATCGCAATCCTGGGCTCAGGCTCAATGGGCACCGCAATCCTAAGCGGACTTCTCAAGGCCGGCTTTGACGCCGCCAATGTGTCCGTGAGCACCAAGAGTGCTGAAAGCGCTGCCAAGCTCGCCGAGTCCCTCGGTGTGAACGCCTTTTCCGCCGAGCAATCCATCGATGCAAACTCACAGGCTGCGGCTGGAGCCGACGTTGTTCTGGTGGCCGTGAAGCCGGCATATGTGGTGAGCGTTCTGCAAGAAGTTTCTGCGTCACTCAACCCGAATGCGCTGGTGGTTAGTGTTGCTGCCGGTATTACAACAGCGTCGATGGAAGCCGCGCTACCAGAATCTGTCGCAGTAATCCGCAGCATGCCAAATACCCCAGCCATCGTTGGTCGCGCCGTAACCGGTCTCGCCAAAGGAACTCGAGCCACCGCCGAGCAGTTGGTTCAAGCCAGTTCGTTGTTTGAGACCGTAGGCAAGGTCGTGGTCTTAGCTGAAGAGCAGATCGATGCTCTGGGGACCGTGAGTGGCTCCGGGCCAGCTTACGTTTTCTACTTGATTGAGGAGCTCACCAAGGCGGCTCAGGGCATGGGATTTGACGCCGAGACCGCGCACACTTTGGTGAGCGAGACTTTCCTTGGCGCAAGCGAACTTCTAGCGGCAAGCGGCAAGACTCCGCAGGAGCTGCGAAAGCAGGTGACCAGCCCAAACGGCACCACCATGCGCGCCATCGCTGTTCTGGAAGAAGCCAACTTGGCTGCCCTGTTTGAAAACGCAACCAACGCTGCTCTGGCTCGCTCCAAGGAAATTGCCGCGGGTCTGGGCTAACCTAACAACATGAGCGAAATCTTCTCGGTACTTGCAGACCCAACCCGCCTCGCAATCCTGGTTGCCCTAACCAAGAAGCCGCAGTCGGTGTCCGACCTGGTGGCCGCAACCGGCGAGGGTCAGCCAACCGTGTCCAAGCACCTAAAGACTCTTCGTGAGGCCGGTCTGGTTACCGTTGAGGCCGCCGGTCAGGCAAGGGTCTACAGCATTTCTACTGCACCGCTTGCGGAAGCAACTGCGTTCTTGACCCAGCTGAGCCAAGCCGCAAAACCGGATACAGGTGCCGCCGCCGATAACGCCAGCAAGAACGTGACCGATCAGAACGCGGCAGCCGGTGAAACCGACCTGCCAAAGATTTTGGGCGAAGCCGGAGAGAAGTTGGGCGGTCTTTTGGCAGCCGGTGCAACCTGGTTGAACTCGCAAATTGCGGCGAAGCTGGCAGATACCAACGTTGACCCAAACAAGTTGGGTAAAGATCTAGGGCGCAAACTGGCGGACGCAAAGCTTGCAGCCACTGACACCGCCGCTTCTGCCGAGGCACAGCTAAAGAGCGAAATCATTGATTTGAGCGCAAAGCTGGGCGCAAAGGTTGCCGAGGTAAAGGATTCGGTCCTGCCAAACAAGACAGATGGCAAGACAAAAGCTAAGTCCACAGCCGAGCCAGCGGCAGCCAAGAAGGCACCTGCCGCTAAAAAGACCACTGCAGCAAAGAAGCCTGTATCCAAGACAGCGGCTGCCACTAAGCCTGCGACACCTAAGCCTTAGCGGTCTCTGACTTAAACATCCCACTAAATGCGCTGAGCATGGCTCGGGCCCAGGCTTCTTCGGAAACCGGGTTTGCGTCTAACTCGCTCACGGTTCTTCCCATGAGCATGCCAAGCATGATCACCGAAACGGACCTGGCGGTTAGGTGATCCTTGAATAGCCCGCGCTCGTAAAGAGGAGTAATGGCCTCGGTTGCAGAATCAATCAGGTCGGTCTGCGCGGAAATCAACTCGTTCATCATGAGTGGACGACCGGCGGTGTTTCCAATCACGGCAATACGTTCGATTGCACTTTGGTGGTTGAAGTGCGACTTAACAAAGCGCAGCATCTCGTCGTAGCGATCTGCGATTTCCTGGGTGCTGTGCATTTCTTCCATGAACCGCTTTACCCGAGGCATGTCAGTCTTCACGGTGTCTGCGAACTGGTGAACCTGGGTGGCGCGAATCAAGCCATCGCGGTCACCAAAGTGGTGATAAATAGACCCAATTGAAATGCCCGTTTCGGCGCTGATGTCCTGGATCCTCACGGCGGCTTCGCCTTGGCTGCGAATCACCTTATCGGTTGCATCGATGAGGAGCTGAATGGTCTCGTGTGCGCGTGCCTGCTTGGGCTGCGGAGTAGTGTTTTTGGCCATAACTTGAAAAATTATGCCCTAATTTCTAGTAAAAACAGCCTAAATGTTCTAGAAAATAACTAAATCTAGATTTTAATTTACTGACCCTTAGTCAGTTCAACCTTCTGCTCAAAAGCAATAAGTGCCTCGTTCTTTCTCATGAACCAGGGAGTGAAAGGCGAGTTGTAGCGCGCAAAGTAAGGCTCACCAACCAGCTCACCACTAAGTAGCTTGGAGTTCACTGCCGCCTGAACGGCCTCTTCCAACTTCTGTGCCTGATCGAGGAAGCGGTCAAAACTCCACATTCCAGAGAACGAGCGAGCAACTGCCAGATGTCCGGGAACCTCAACCACGTGCACCTTTCCATCGATGGGAATTGGCGCGTTCTTTGGGTCCACACCCGCGGGTAATACAAAACTCACCAGGTGCAAATCAGGCTCTACGCTGCTCTGCATTACGGGAGCCGTCATCTGTAGCTGACTGTGTAGTTCGTTGTTGCCCGTGATGTAACGCAACAGTGGATTGAACGCCGAGTTACCGGCGGTAACAAAGTCGCCTTGAACCTGCACCTGTGCCAAAAGATAGTTCGGGTACTGGCGCAACTCAAAGTGACCGAAGTCTTTTACGAGTTTGAAGGGCAGTTGTTCAGTCATGCTTAGAGGCTACGCTCTTTCTGGGCTAGAATGTAAGAACTATCTGACTTTGGCGCGTTTAGCGTTAGTCAACAAATCTCTGTGAGGTCTTCGTGGGTTCTATCATCAAGAAGCGTCGCAAGCGTATGTCTAAGAAGAAGCACCGCAAGCTTCTCCGCAAGACTCGCCACCAGCGTCGCAATAAGAAGTAAACCGAAAGGTCTACTTACACAAAAACCCGCCTTTGGGCGGGTTTCTTGTTTTAACGGCTTCTAACCTTTTTCACACGTAGGGCCTTCTCTGCCCGCGGATCCTTGTTTGCCTTAAGCTCGCGCTTTTTGAAATCCAAGATTGGCCAGCCGGCTGCGGAAGCGTGCTTCTTGAGAATTGCGTCTGGGTTAACCGCGATGGCATTGCCCACCAGAGTGAGCATCGGTAGGTCATTGTGGGAGTCGCTGTAGGCGTATGAGCGCTTCAGGCTGATTCCGCGGGACTTTGCCAAGGCCTTGATCGCCTTGCGCTTGTGCTTGCCGTGAAGCGTGTGACCAACAAGCTTGCCGGTGAGAACGCCGTCTTTGCGCTCAATGATTGTGCCCAGGCCTCCGGTAAGCCCCAGTCGGTGCGCCAAGACGTCGGCAATCTCCTGAGGCGTTGCAGTAACCAACCAAACCTCGCGCCCAGCGGCAACGTGTTCTTTGGCCAAGCGAACTGTCTCAGGCCAGAGCTTTGGCTTCAGCTGAGTGTCGAATACCTCATCGGTGAGAGCTTCCAAATCTGCGCTCTTGTGGCCTTCAATCAGCGCCAGCGCCTGGTCTTTAATGTTGGTGACCATGTCGGCGGTTTCGCCGCGAGCAATGAATCGAGCCTGGTGCCAACCGAATCGCAAGAAATCTTTGCGGGTGAAGAAACCTCGCTTGAACGCGGCTTTACCAAACAGGAACGAGCTGGACCCTCTGAGAATGGTGTTATCCACATCAAAGAAGGCCGCTTCGATCTTGGGAGTCTTGGCTACGGCTTCTGGCACTCCCAAAGTTTATTGCCTGCGGGTTGCCATAGGCTGAACCTGTGCCAAACAGTATTGAGATCACGCTTATCGGCAAGCCTGGCTGCCACCTCTGCGATGACGCGCGGATTACCTTAAATCAGGTCATCGATGGATTCCAAGCGCAGCATCTGGCCACCCAGGTGCAGGTGACAGAACTCAACATCCTGGACGACCCGGCGTTGGCGTTGAAGCACTCAGAAGAGATTCCCGTGTTGCTGATAAACGGCAAAATGCATGGCTACTGGCACGTTGACGCCACCAGGCTCACGGCAGCGCTCAACGCTCTAGCCTAAAAACACTCAGCGTGTTTTGCTTGACAGGCATTTTGCACCGTGTAAATATGGCTATACAAAAAATAGATATATTTTTGCGCTTTAGGCAAAGTCACAAGTTGAACCAGAAGGAGTGGAAATGCAGACAACAGTTTTCAAGAATGGCGGGAGTCAAGCAATTCGCATCCCAGCTCTGTACCGGTTTCACGGGGAGACTGTGGACGTTCAGTGGGACGAACGTCTGGGAGCTCTTCTAGTGCGAGAAGAGCCAACACATGCCATGACAAGTTTCTTTGCCTGGTTGGATGTGCAACCTGAGTTTTCATTGCCCAAGACAATCCCTGTAACCAGCGATGGAAGGCTAGACTTGGTGGCTTTTATGGACCTTGAAGAAGAGTTGGACGAGGCTGCAAAGTGAAGTACATGCTAGACACCGACACTGCGAGTTACATAATCAAGAATGTGCCCAAGGTTGTTGCCAAAGCTACCGAGCACAAAGGTTTTTGGTGTATTTCCAGTGTGGTTTATCAAGAGTTAATGATGGGAATGCTTTCAACTCGGATCCCACGTTTGGAAGAAGGCTATGAGAAGTTCCTTAGAGGCGTGAAAGTTTACGACTTTGGTCAAGGAGCAGCTACTGCAGCGGCAGAACTGCACAGCCAAAACCGAGCTCGTGGCCACAACATTGGTGACCACGACAACCAGATAGCAGGTCATGCAGCACACCTAGATCTAACGCTGGTGACCAACAACTTAAAGCACTTCAAGTTACTCAGCGGCGTTCACGTGGAGAGTTGGGCCTAAAGGCTAAAAAATATCCGAGACAGTGGCGCTACACAGAGAAAACCCCGGCACCCACAATGGGTGACCGGGGTTTTGCGTTGCTCGAGTTTGGGCTGGCGTGGGTTACGGCTGCAGGCGGTTTGGGCCGCGGAACAGGAACGAAACCTCGCGAATGTTTGGCTGGTGCAACAGAAGCATGAGAACACGGGCCAAGCCCATGCCAAACCCGCCGTGGGTTGGTGCGCCGAACTTGAAGAAGTCCAAGTAGAAGTCCAAGCCTTCTGGCTCAAGCCCCTTCTGCTTGGCTTGCTCAATCAGGGTTTCCAAACGGTGCTCGCGCTGAGCTCCGGTTGTGATCTCGGTTCCGCGCCAGATGAGGTCGTAACTGTTGGTTAGCTCCGGGTTGTCTGCGTGACGCATGTGGTAGAACGGGCGAACGGTGGCTGGGTAGTCGGTAACAAACACAAACTCGTGACCAAACTTCTCGGCAACGTGCGCAGCAATCTGACGCTCGCCTTCAGGGTCTAAGTCACCGCCGCGCTCCACAACGTGACCGCGCTCCTTGATGATGTCGATGGCCTCTAGCAGCGGGATGCGAGGGAACGGAATGCTTGGCACCTGAACTTCGATGTCAAACAGTGCCTTGATCTCCTCACCATGCTTGTCTTTCACCGCCTGAAGTGCTCGGTGCAGCAGCTGCTCTTGCACGGCCATTACGTCTTCGTGGCTGGAAATGTGCGAGATTTCCATGTCAACGCTGATGAACTCGGTGGCGTGACGCGAGGTGAACGAAGGATCGGCGCGGAACACAGGGCCGATCTCGAAGATCTTGCCAAGGCCACTCATCATGGCCATTTGCTTGAAGAACTGAGGGCTTTGCGCCAGGTAGGCGGTGGTCTCGAAGTAGTCCATCTTAAATAGTTCCGCGTTGGACTCAGATGCGCTGGCCATGAGCTTTGGAGTGTGAATCTCAACAAAGTCGTTCTCGTACCAGTACTGACGCCATGCGTGCTCGATGGTGGTCTGGATGCGGAACACCAGGTTCATCTCTGGGCGGCGAAGGTCCAGGAAGCGCCAGTCCATGCGCTTGTCGATGCTGGTGTCGTCTGCAATCGGGGTCTCTGGATCGGCCAGGGTAACAATCTCAAGCTTGTCTAGCTGAATCTCAATTCCACCGAGCTTCACGCGCTCGTCATGCACCAGGCGGCCCTCCACGGTTACAAACGAACCGTGAGTCAGCGAGCTGATGATGTCCGCCTGAGCGTCTTCCTCTTCGCGCTTGTAGGTAACCTGCACCGAGCCGGACTCGTCTCGCAGAACTACAAACTGGATGCGCTTCTGGTCGCGCAGGGTTTCAACCCAACCGCTCAGCGAAACTGGCCCATCTTGGGCCGCGGCGAGGTTCTTAATTAGGGAACGAGTAGACATGAAATCCTTGTTCTATCAGGCAATCTTCAGGCTTTGTACAGCCTTTTGGGCACTCTTCAACAAGTTTAGCGGAGGGTAAACTAGAACCCATGGTCGCCGACAGAATCCACCTTGTTAGACATGGTGAAGTGCACAACCCGGAAGGTGTGTTGTACGGCAGACTACCTAACTTTGGTCTATCTGATCTCGGCCACAAAATGGCCGCAGAAGCCGCCAAGGAACTTCAGAATTCCGGTCGCAAAATCACCGCACTTTACTGTTCACCGCTGCAGCGCACCCGCGAATCGGCCAATCCAATCGCCAAGACTTTTGGACTAACGGCAATCATCGATGAAAGGTTCATTGAACCGCACAACATTTTTGAAGGCAAAGTGATCCGCGGGGCGCGCATTCTGCTCAAGCCGCACCTTTGGTTTCACCTTCGCAACCCAAGTCAGCCGTCGTGGGGTGAGCCTTACGAACAAATCGTGGTTCGCATGAGCGAAGGAATCCTTGATGCCGCAGCACAGGTTGATGGGGGAGACCTGGTGATCGTTAGCCACCAGTTGCCAATCTGGATGGTGCACAGCCTGGCCGTGGGAGCCAAGTACCCGCACAATCCAACGCAGCGCCGATGCGCGCTGAGCAGCATTACAAGTTTTGAAATCAAAGAAGGCAAGCTGGTCGAGGTCGATTATCGCGACCCGTCCGAGAGGCTTCGAGAGTCAGCTAAGGACGTAGGCGCGGTTTGAGAAAGACACTTTTGGCAACGTTGGTTTTAGGCACCACGCTGCTCATATCTGGTTGCGCATCCGGCACCGATGGACTGAGTCAGCAGTTCCGGAACGGCGACAACAAGAACTACATTCAGGGCGATGGAACCATCAGCGAGTGGGCCAAGTCGAGCCGACAGGCTCCAGTGGTGTGGAAGGGCGTTCCTGAAAACGGTGGAGTGCTGGGAAGTGCAAATCTCACTGGCGTGGTAACCGTTTTGAACTTTTGGTACGCGGGCTGTGCTCCCTGCCGCGCGGAGTCAAAGGATTTGGTGGCACTAAGCGAGGAGTTCGCCAAACAGCACGTGCAGTTCATCGGTGTGAACGTTAGAGATACGGCAAGCACTGCTAAGGCGTTCGAGCGCAACTTTGGCGTTACCTACCCAAGCATCATCGACAACAACACTGGCTCGGTGGTATTGGCTTTCACCGGAATCGTTAGTCCGCAGGCCGTGCCAACCACCCTTGTGATCGACAAGCAAGGGAGAGTATCGTCTCGCATTCTTGGGCGCATCGAAAAGGGAACTTTGAAAGCGCTCATCGAAACGGTAGTTGCAGAAAAGTAAATGAACCCAGACCAGATCATTCTCAGCGGATCGCTTCTCTTGGCGATTCCATTGGCGGCGCTCGCCGGATTGGTCTCGTTCCTCTCTCCATGTGTTCTACCGCTAGTGCCCGGCTACCTTGGCTTCGTTTCCGGGATGGTGGGGAAGTCGCCTTCGGCAAACGTTGAAAAAGACTCGATTAGTCGCCAGCGAATTCTTCTTGGAACGCTTTTGTTCGTTCTCGGCTTCAGCGCCGTTTTCGTCTCTTACGGCTCCCTCTTTGGTGCGCTAGGTTCCCTGATCTACGGCCGCAACGGTCAGATTTTGCAGCAGGTGTTGGGTGGGCTAATCGTGGTACTAGGTCTAGTAATGATGGGCCAGTTTGCTTGGTTGCAGCGCAGCATTAAGCCATCCTGGAGCCCGCGTGCGGGACTCATCGGTGCACCCATTTTGGGTATCGCCTTTGCGCTCGGGTGGACTCCCTGTATAGGCCCAACCCTTTCGGCAGTACTAAGCCTTGCCGCTTCAACCGGTTCCGCGCTGCGTGGTTCTATTCTGGCCTTCGCCTACTCGCTTGGACTCGGTTTGCCTTTCCTGGCAATCGCTGCGGGTCTGGGCTGGGCTGCCAAGAGCGTGAACTTTGTTAGAAAGAACATTCGCGTGTTCAACTTGATTGGCGGCGGCTTGCTAGTGCTGCTCGGTTTGCTCATGGCAACCGGCATTTGGAACTTGCTCATCGCTCAAATACAGGAGGCGATCGTTGGCTACCTCCCAGCGCTCTAAGAAGACAGCCCCAGCCGAAACTGCCTCACCAGAAGCAGTTGAAACTGGAACGGCCGCAACCGGTCGCCCCGAAGACCATGTGTTGGCAACCGAGGCACCGGTTCAGCCAGTGCTGGGTTTGACCGGGTGGTTGCGTTGGACCTGGCGCCAGGTAACCTCGATGCGCACCGCACTTTTGCTTTTGCTACTTCTAGCCGCGGCAGCCATCCCCGGCTCGCTGTTTCCGCAGCGCACTGCAGACCCAAACGGTGTGACCACCTACTTCCAGCAGAACCCAACCTCGGCACCAATCATGGACAAGTTCCAGCTGTTCGACGTTTACAGTTCTTCTTGGTTCTCGGCCATCTACATTTTGTTGTTTATTTCGCTCATCGGTTGTGTTGTGCCTCGAATCGGTGTGCACGCCAAAGCGCTGCGCCAACCACCCGCTGCAACGCCAAGCAACCTTCAGCGCATGCCCGCGTACGCCCAAATCAAGGCGGGTGCGGCTGCCCGCTCATCGGTGCTTGTAAACGCCCACAAACTTCTAAAGGGCGATGGTTACAGAGTGGTCAGCGACGGTAAGTCGGTGGCGGCGGAGCGCGGTTACTGGCGCGAAACTGGAAACTTGATTTTCCACATTGCTCTAGTTGGCGTTCTGATTAGCGTTGGTGTGGGTGGCGCGTACAGCTATAGCGGGCAGCGCGTTTTGGTTGAGGGCGACACGTTTGTAAACAACCTTGCCGGTTACGACTCGTTCAATCCTGGAATCGCGTTCAACGAGAACCAGCTCACCGCGTTTAGCGCAACTCTGGACAAGTTTGAGGTGGCCTACGACCTCACCAATCCAACTAACATCGGTACTCCGCTTGACTTCAAGGCCACGGTTTCCATTCTGGAGCGCGGGCAGACTCAGGCCAGCAAACAGGTGATCCGTGTGAACGAGCCGGTTGAAGTGCCAGGATCTAAGGTTTACCTCACCGGAAACGGTTACGCACCGGTTATCACAATCCGCGATGGAGAGGGCAACGTTGCCTTCAGCGGACCGGTTGTGTACCTGCCGCAAGACTCCAACATGACTTCCCTCGGTGTGATCAAGGTGCCAGACGCCAAGCCGAGTCAGTTTGGAATCCTCAGCTTCTTCTACCCAACCGCAGGCACTCTCAAGACCGGTGCGTTGGCGAGTGTTTACCCAGACCCAGCAAACCCTGTGGTCACCATGAACATTTACAAGGGAAACCTGGGTCTCGACTCGGGAATCCCAAGCAACGTTTTTAGCCTCGCGGTTCACGGGTTGGACCAGCTAACCGGTGGCAAGACAGGCGTGAAGTCCATTCAACTAAAGCCGGGGCAGTCGGCCAAACTTCCTCAGGGTCTGGGCTCCGTGAGTTTCGACGAACTTCGCCGCTATGCCTCGTTAGACATCGATTACAACCCGGGACAGGGATTTGTTTTGTTCTTTGCCCTGTTGGCACTACTTGGACTAGTGATGTCCTTGGTTATCCCAAGGCGTCGCGTCTGGGTGAAGTTGTCTAGCACCGGCTATGAGATTGCAGCTCTGGCTCGCGGCGACGACCCCATGCTGAACCGAGTGGTTGGCGAGCTGAGCAAGGCTCTTGATCCACAAACCGGCAATGCCAAAAAAACTTCAACTAAATCTGAATCTCCAGAGAAGGCCTAAATAATGCAGCAGGTACATCTAAATGAAGCGCTCTCCAAGCTTTCAGTTCTTGGCATTTATGCGTCGATGTTGCTTTACGCGGCAGCATTCGTGGTGCTAGCCATTCACCTTTCGCGTTCCGCTAGCGACAACGCTACGGTAAGCAAGTCTGCCAACCGGTTGGAGACTATTGGCACCTGGATCACGGTCGCCGCACTCGCTGCCCACGGTCTTGGTGTGTTAGGTCGTGCCATCGCTGCCAGCCGCGTACCTTGGGCCAACATGTACGAATTCAGCATCACAGGAACCTTTGTGGTTGTTCTGATCTTCTTGGTGTCGCAATATTTCCGCAAAGAAATCCGTTTCATTGGAACCTTTGTCACCGGATTCGTGGTTCTCATTCTGGGCATTGCCACCAACGTTTACTACGTTGAGGTCAAGACCCTGATGCCGGCGCTAAACAACTACTGGCTGCTGATTCACGTGACCGTGGCAATCCTGGCCACTGCGTTCTTCAACATCGCCGCCGCATTAAGCATCACGTACCTATTCAAGACGGCGAAGTGGCAAACCGAACCAAAGGGGAGGATTGCGGAAACCAAGTGGTTCAAGACTCTGCAGCGCATTCTGGAGCGCTTCCCTGAGGAGAGTCGCTTGGAGCGCACCTCATACCGTTTCAACATCATCGGTTTCATCCTCTGGTCGTTCACGCTAATCGCTGGTGCCATTTGGGCTGAGCGAGCTTGGCACCGCTACTGGGGTTGGGACACCAAAGAAGTTTGGACGTTCATCATTTGGACCATCTACGCGGGCTACCTGCACGCAAACGCAACTCGCGGCTGGAACGGCAAACGTTCGGCTTGGCTAGTTGTGGTGGGCTTCAGCGCAATCGTGTTCAATTTCACGATTGTGAACTTGTACTTCAAAGGCTTGCACGTCTACTCAGGTCTATAGCACCGGCTAGAGCAACTGCCAGCAGCGCTCGAGTCGCGCCAGCCACCATTCAGTACGCTCGGCGCTGGCGGCATGTGTTGCCAACAGTGCAGGGTCGGCCACTGGCCTAGAAACGGGCAACTTTCCATCGATGGGAATTAGCGGCACAGCCACAACATCTGCCGCCAAGAGTGCAGCCGTGCCCAGACCGTTTGCGTAAGGAAGCTCAGGTAGGCAGGCGGCAAGGTGAATCCCCATTGCCAGACCAATAGAGGTCTCAAGTGCGCTGCTGACCACAACTGGAAGCCCAGCCTCGGCGGCAATTGCTAGTGCAGCCTCCACTCCACCGAGCGGTGCGGCCTTGAGTACCAAAAGATCTGCACCACCGGCGTTGGCAACGGCGATCGGGTCTTGGACCTTGCGAACTGATTCGTCTGCGGCCACCAAAACCTCAAGGCGCAACTGCTGGAAGGTCTTGCGCAGCTGAACCAGCTCGCCAACGCTTGCACAGGGCTGCTCCAAGTATTCAATTTGGATTCGATTGTCCCGAAGCGCGCCAACCACGGCCAAAGTTTGCTCCGCGGTCCAGCCACCGTTGGCGTCCAGCCGCAACTTTGCATCAGGAAAAAGTTTGTGAGTGGAAGCAACCCGAGCAAGGTCCTGTGCCAGACTCTGGCCGGCTTCAGCCACCTTGATCTTCACGGTGCCAAAGTTGCCGAACGGAGCCAACGTAGCGGCAATCTGGTGGGGCTCAACAGCGGGCAGTGTGGCATTCACATCGATGAATTGCCGCACCGGCTCAGGCAGAGCCGAATACGCCCAGTCAACCGCCGCCTCAAGCCAAACGGCAGCCTCCGCGTCTGAGTACTCCAGGAACGGAGACCACTCGGCCCAACCTTGCGGGCCTTGAAACAAAAGTGCCTCACGGTGGTCCACTCCGCGGAACCGAGTGCGCAGTGGCAGGCTGACAACCTTGGCGGTAGCCAGCACTTGATTCAACTCAACACTCACAGCGTTAGTCTAGAAGCATGGCTGAGCAGGTATCGCAGTTGTTTGATGCGTCGATTTGGAACACGGTGCCGGGTTTTGAAAACCTCACCGATGTGACTTACCACCGTCACAAGGATTTAGGCATTGTTCGAGTGGCGTTCAATCGCCCCGAGGTGCGCAACGCCTTCCGCCCAAAGACCGTGGACGAACTTGCTCGCGCACTGACTCACGCGGCAGAGGATTCAAAAGTAGGCGTGGTATTGCTCACGGGCAACGGACCATCGGTAAAAGACGGCGGTTGGGCATTTTCCTCGGGAGGGGACCAGCGGGTTCGCGGGCGAGATGGCTATAAATACAGCGATGGCGAGAACATCAACTCCGGTGCGGCAATAGCCGATCCGGCGCGCTCGGGCCGACTGCACATTCTTGAAGTTCAGCGGTTGATTCGCTTCATGCCCAAGGTGGTAATCGCACTCGTTCCAGGTTGGGCGGCTGGTGGCGGACACTCGCTCAACGTGATTGCAGATCTATCAATCGCCAGTGCCGAACATGCGAGATTCAAGCAAACCGACGCAGACGTGGGTTCGTTTGACGCGGGTTATGGAAGCGCATATTTGGCCAAGCAGGTTGGGCAAAAATTCGCCCGCGAAATCTTCTTCCTGGGTCAGGTTTACAACGCCCAGCGCGCCTATGAAATGGGCGTAGTCAATCTTGTGGTTCCTCACGCAGAGTTAGAAAAGGCTGGCATCGAGTGGGGTGCCGAGATTTTGCGAAAGTCGCCAACCAGCATTCGCATGCTCAAGTACGCCATGAACGCCGTTGACGACGGAATGGTTGGACAGCAGTTGTTCGCCGGCGAGGCTACTCGTTTGGCCTACGGCACAGACGAAGCGGTTGAGGGTCGGGACTCCTTCTTGGAGCGCCGCGAGCCAGACTGGTCTGCTTACCCCTGGCACTTCTAGAGCCAAGCTTCTTAGCCAATGACCATTCCACTGAAGCTGGTTGCCGCCAACGACACGGTTAGTGCACTAATCGCGCTCGCCGACGCGTTGGCTGGCACCCAGGCGGTTTTCATCACGGCTCCAGAAACTAACGGTCTGATGCCCGAGGTCTATGGCCTTCCAACTCAGGTTGACGATCACATCGCCTTGATTGTAGAAAGCTCGGGAAGCACCGGAACCCCAAAGCGAATCACTCTCAGCCGAGATGCTTTACTTGCAAGTTCGGCGGTTAGCGATTTGGCGCTTGGCGGACCGGGGCAGTGGCTGTTGGCTCTACCAATCAACTACATCGCCGGAATAAACGTGCTGCTTCGCTCGCTAAACGCGGATACCCAACCGGTGATCATGAACACCTCGGTGCCTTTCACGCCGGAGGCCTTTGCCGTTTCTGCAAACTTCATGACCGCCGAGCGCCGCTACGTATCGCTAGTGCCAACGCAGTTGCAGCGTTTGGTTTCGGCTTGCGCCATCGATGAATTCTTGCTGGCAAAACTACGCCGCTTCAACGCGATCTTGTTGGGCGGCCAGGCCACCGACCCGCAGTTGCTCAAAGACTCCTTGGCGCTCGGCCTAAACATCGTGCTGAGCTACGGCATGGCCGAAACCGCAGGTGGCGTGGTCTACAACGGCCGCCCGCTAAGTGGCGTTCAGGTGCGCCTGTCCTCCGATGGGGTGCTGGAAATTGCGGGACCCACCCTGGCAGAGGGCTGTGGCCCTTGGTACAGAACCAGCGACCTTGGGCAGATAAACGAAAACGGCCGAGTCTCCGTTATCGGGCGAACCAATCGGGTGCTCATCTCGGGTGGCCTGAAGGTCTCGCTCGATTCAATCGAGGCTGTAGTGAGGCAAATCGGTGGGGTGGTGGACGTGGCCACAATCGCGGTGAACAACCTAGAGTGGGGTGAACGGGCGGCGGTGATTTACGTGGGCAGCCCAGAAGTTGCCGACTACATCGCGGCAGACGTTTTTGACCATCTCGGGCCGGTTGCCAAGCCCGTGCGTGTGATTCGAGTAGACGCCATTCCAAGGTTGACTAGTGGAAAAACCGACTACGTGACTCTCACGCAGCAGTTCGCGGGATAGCATTTTTGAGTGTCCAAGAAATCTAAGAACAACAAGCGCAACAAGACCGTAAAGCTTTGGCTCGAAGGAGCCAGACTAAGGACTTTGCCGCTGGCAATCGCCCCGGTTATCCTGGGTGCCGCTGCAGCTTGGGCGTCAAACCGGTTCTCGTGGACTCTCACATTGCTCGCTCTGGCCGTTGCTTTGTTCCTTCAGATCGGCGTTAACTTTGCCAACGATTACAGCGATGGCGTGCGCGGCACCGATGCCAAACGGGTTGGTCCACTGCGCCTAACCGGTTCCGGTTCAACCAAGCCGCAGTCCGTAAAGTTTGCGGCCTTCCTGTTCTTTGGATTGGCTGCATTGGCTGGGCTTGGAATTGTGCTTGCCACTCAACTGTGGTGGTTCATCGCAGTTGGTGTGATTTGTATTGTTGCGGCTTGGTTCTACACCGGAGGCAAGAGTCCTTACGGTTATGCCGGTTTGGGTGAAATCGCCGTGTTTATTTTCTTTGGGTTAGTTGCCGTGATGGGAACCGCCTACATTCAGATCCTGCACACCGATTTGTTGTCTCCGCTGTTCGCGATTGCTTCTGGATTTTTTGCCAGCGCCGTGCTTATGGTGAACAACATTCGTGACCGCGAACTAGACCAGCACGTTGGCAAGCGAACACTGGCCGTGAAGTTGGGAGCAACATGGAGCAAGGTGGCTTTTGTTGCCATGCTATGGCTGCCATTTGTGTTCGTGGCTCTGGCTGCAGTGCTTTACCCAACGCTCGCCATGGGTTTTGCGGCTGTGTTGCTAACAGCGCCGATCACACTGATTGTGCTCACCGCCAAAACACCTAAGGAACTGATTCTGGTTCTGAAGCTAACCAGCTTTGCGTCGCTCGGCTTCTCGCTATTTCTACTCTGGGGAGTTGCTGGAGTCGGCCTCATCTAGCAGACGGTTTTCCACGTCGTCGCCCCCATCGGCGTTGCCAGTTTCCCTAGCCTTGTTGATTCGGTTGAAAATCGCAGTACTAACTTTGTCTCGCTGCTTCTGCAAGAAAATCAATGAAATCGCCAGAGAAATCACGGCTGCGAAGAGGCCGGCGAACAGCACATCCATGCCTGTCAGGAGCAACACGCAAAGCACAGCTACAAAAATGCCTATGCGTGCCAAAAAGTAGTTCACGATTGGGTTTCTCATTCTTCAATCCTATGGAACCAGTTTCCTAAGTAGGGTTTAACCCATGAGAGCAATCCTGTTCGCGCTGGCCGTTTTGGTCATCTTCACCGTATTCGTAACGGTGTTTGCCGCGAGCGCCCCGGCCGCTGCGGTTCGGGTATTGCCAAAGTGGCTCTGGGTGGCACTTTGCCTGGTGGCCACACCAATCGGAGGCGTTTTGTATTTAACCCTCGGTAGGCCCATCGATGGGCCGTCTTCGGGCTCGGCCCGTGCTACCACCCGGCTTGCACCAGACGATGACCCAGAGTTCTTGCGAAATTTGGCTCGCAGACTGAAAGATCAGAAGCCAAAAGATCAGAAGCCGGAAGACCAGAATCCAGATGCCTGACGCCGGAACGCTGGCGGCTCAAAATAGTTCGCAGATTTTTGCCGCGAATCTGCTTGCCCAGTTAGTTGCCAACGGCGTTGACCACATCTTTTTGGCTCCCGGTGCCAGATCTCAGGCTTTAGCCATTGCGGCTGGCCAGCTTGCGGAGCAGGGCCACGTTCAACTTCATGTTCGACTAGACGAACGGTCGCTAGCTTTCAACGCTCTTGGGGTTGGCCTAGTAAGCGGGTTCCCGCCAGTTCTCATCACCACGTCAGGCACAGCGGTGGCCAACCTGCACCCCGCCGTTCTTGAAGCCAACCACGCAGGCGTTCCAATGATTTTGCTCACCGCGGATCGCCCCGCGGAACTTCGCGGTGTGGGATCAAACCAGACCACAAATCAGGTTGGGCTTTTCGCCGATGCGGTTCGCGAGTGCGTGGACGTTCCTGCGCCTGAGGCAACCGATTCGTCAGAGACTCTGCAGGAAGCCGCGCGCGTCTTAGCGTTCAACGCCATCGCCGATTCGCTGAATCAGACCGGTCCAGTTCAACTAAACCTTGCCTTCCGCGAGCCACTAAGTGCGGAAGCCCCAGACGCCGCCGAGATTTTTGAGGCTCTGATTGCGCTTGACCTGGAAGGCGCTTCACCCATCGATGAGGCGGAGGACCACGCCGATCACGATCACGCACACGAACATGAAGCCAGTGAGAGCGATGGAATCCCAGATACCGTCATTGACCTGAGCCTGAAAACTGTTGTGGTTGCCGGCGATGCGGGCTACCTGGCTCGTTGGTATTGCACCGGACTGCCACTGCTTGCGGAGCCATCTTCCGGCGTACGCGGACTTCCGGAGTCTGTCCCGGGTTACCTCTGGATTTTGCGGCAACGTCCGGACCTCGTGGAGCAAATCGAACAGGTTCTGGTTTTTGGAAAGCCAACCTTGAGCCGCGAGGTTCAGGCGCTGCTGCGCCGCCCAGGTATCAAGGTTTACTCCGACCCAGGCCGTCACGGTATTTTCAACCCGGCGCATAACGCACAGGTGCTTGGGGACGACGTTGAGTTTGTGGGGGAGCCCGACCTCACTTGGTTGCGCACCTGGCAGGATTCAGCTGCACAGTTGCAAGAGCAAGAGCCGGTGGAAGTTGCCAAACAGGGAGTTACCCGCAGACAGCTGGTTGAAGCCGTGTACGCAACCGCGAGCGAGGTAAAGCCGCTGGTACTTGGTGCGTCACGTCTGATTCGTGTGGCAGACCGCTGGGCACCAAAGAAGAATGTTTCGGTTTACGCCAACCGTGGCCTGGCGGGCATCGATGGAACAATAGCCACAGCCACTGGAATCGCACTCACTAACCCCGGTGCGCGTGTGCGAGTGCTCCTTGGCGACCTAACTTTGCTACACGATGCGGGCTCGCTTGCGATTGACCCGAAAGACGTGCAACTCAACATTCAGCTGGTGGTTGGAAACGACAACGGCGGAACGATTTTTGAAGGCCTAGAGGTTGCAAAGAACCTAAACGGCAAGGCATTCGAACGATTATTCAAGACCCCGCAGTTGGTGAACCTGGAGTTGTTGGCAGGCGCCTACGGCTGGCAGTACCTCCGCGTTGAATCCGCCGAGGACCTGAAGCTTGCACTAAAAGCCAAGGGTCGCGTTTTGATTGACGTGCTGCTGGGCTAACTGGAGATCAGCAAACCGGAAACTCGGCCGCTCTGAGCCCTGTTAACTTGAAGCCAGCGCCTGAGTGATTGGGCGGAACTTGAGTTCGGTCTCCGCCAACTCGGCACCAGCGCTGGAACCCTCAACAATTCCACAACCCGCAAAAGCGGTTAGTGTTCCGTTTGCCAGGCTGGCTCCACGTAGCGCGATTGCCCATTCGCCATCGCCGTCTGCTCCGATCCAACCCACCGGACCCGAATAGCCTCCGCGGTCAAACGGTTCGAGCTGGCGGATCAGGGCCTGTGCCTCGCGCGTTGGCGTTCCAGCCACGGCAGCGGTTGGGTGCAGTGCCTTGGCCAAATCCAACACCGAGTGGTTCTGGTGCAACATTCCCTGAACATCGCTTGCCAGGTGCCAGAGGTTTGGCAGTGCCAGACTGAACGGTTCTTCATCGCTGTCTAACTCAACGCAGAAAGGTTCGAGCGCCTGGATCAACGACTGAACCGCAAGAGAGTGTTCGTATCGGTTTTTTGCCGAATTGGTGAGCGCGGTTGCAATGGCTCGGTCAATGCCTGGGTCTGTGCCGCGGGCAGCTGTGCCAGCCAACACTCGCGCCGAAACCTGCTTGTGATATACCCGAACCAGCAACTCGGGAGACGCCCCAAACATGCCGTTTACCCAGTAGGTCCAGCAACTTGGGTAGCGTTGGGCCAGTCGTTCTATGGCATAGCGCGGATCGAAATCGGGGCCTACCGTGGCCTTTAGGTCTCTGGCCAAAACAACTTTTTTAACCAAACCGGCTTCGATGGAAGCAAGCGCGGAATCCACACTGCTCTCGAACAACGTGGCACTCTGGGAGCCCGCCTCGAGGTTCACAGTGGCAACCGGATAGTAAGCCTCGGAAGCCAACCAATCAGGAGTGAGTTCGGTTGGAGCCGCAAAGTCTGCGACTTCGATGGTGGTGAGCCAGGCTCGTCCGTCTTTCACGCCAAGTACTCTGTGTGGCACAGTGAGCGTGCTCGCCACCTGGCTGGTTTGGTCGAACGCAATCGATCCAAAAGCAATCAAGCCTCTACCAGGCCCCGGTGTGGGGTCGGTCACAGTGGCGGCAGAGATGACCTTCTCCCACTGCTGTCCAAGTTGTTCCATGCGATCTTGGCCGGTGGCGCTCAGTACCAACCTTTTGCCTAAGCCCAACAAACCTTCGCCGTCGCGAATGAATGCCATGCCCTGGTCAGGCAGGTGCTGACTAAGTTTGAAGTCCGAGGGCAGGTGCAGTTCAACGGTTTTCACGTGAAGTGCGGGGATGGCGGATACCAACGCTTCCCTTTCCGCATCAAAATGGCTGAGTGTTGCCTGACAGTGTTGCTGCACCCTTTGATTGGCGGATGCTGCCAAGTTATCCTGAACTTGGGCCGTTCAAATTGTATTCCCGTTAGACGGTCCTATACCTTCAGCAACCAAACCTCCCGCAACTAATCCGACATTCAACAGGAACCAAAATGACAATAAGGAAAATGCAACTCTGGTTTGCGTTTTCACTTGCGTCTGTCATTGTTCTTTTTGGTCCAGTCACATTGGCCGCAACGGCTAATGAGGCCAGCCCAAGCCCAACGCGCCCCACATCAAGCTCGGCTCCCACTGCTTCAAATCCCGCCCCAACCCAAGTTTCGAATGATGCCGATTTGGACCTTCGCGAGGAAGAATTGGAGCATCGCTACGGGCAGGACCGAGACATCGCCGCTCCGCCGCTTTTGGTAAAACGCTCCAGCACCAATCCAAAATCTCTGGTGTCTCAGCCCATTAAAATCGTGCACCCAAATCAGGTTGCTAGCCCTGCGGGGGCCCCAGAGCCTCCATCGATGCTTCCTCACACGTTCAACGCAACTCGAAACCAGCCTGTGATTCGAAACATCCTTCGCAATGGCTTCAGTTCTCCAGCGCAGGAGTTTTTAACTCGCGCATACCTTGGTATGGGAATGTTAGCGGCGGTTGCCGCTGTTCTAGGTGGAGTGGTTGCAGTGAGATACAAATCTCGCGGCAATGCCATGGACGATTTCGACTACCAAACTCCGAACCTGTAAGGGAAGTGGCGCCGGCAAAACAGCGCCGGGTGGTTGACCAAAACGCGAAGGTAGACTTATCCGGTGACTAAAGCTGACCTGCAAAAGAAGCCTTCCGAGGTTGCGGCCATGTTCGATCAGGTTGCAGAAACCTACGATGTGACCAACGACCTCTTGTCTTTTGGGCAGGACCGTGCTTGGCGCAAAGTGGTGGCCAAGGCCGTGAGCGCAAAGTCTGGCCAAAGCGTTCTAGACCTAGCTGCCGGCACCGGAAGCTCGTCTGTGGCTTTCGCAGCACCGGGAGTTCGTGTGGTTGCGGGAGACTTCTCACAAGGCATGTTGGCCGTGGGCCGTAAGCGTCACCCAGAAATCGAATTCGTGTTTGCAGACGCAACCGCACTTCCTTTTGAGAAGTCCGAGTTCGACGCGGTCACCATTTCGTTTGGCCTTCGCAACGTTGTTGATACCTCCAAGGCACTAAAAGAAATGCTTCGCGTTACTAAGCCGGGTGGCAAGTTGGTGATTTGCGAATTCAGCCAGGTTTCCAACGCTTTCATTCGCCCGTTCTACAACTTCTACCTGAGCAAACTTTTGCCGGTTGTATCGCGCGTGGCCAGTAAAACCCCAGAAGCCTATTCGTACCTCAGCGAGTCCATCCAAGCCTGGCCGAACCAAGAAGCTTTGGCAGAGCTAATTTCAGATGCAGGTTGGCAAAATGTGAGTTTCAAAAACCTCACCTTTGGTGTGGTGGCAGTTCACGTTGCCACAAAGGGCAACACAACTGAGCGAGGCAACTAATGGCCACATCGCTGCCAAAGCAGCTGCGCAAAGTAACAGACAAGGCACTGCTCAAGAAACTTGAAACTGGACTCGAGACGGTTGAGGCTGCGCTAGAAATTGCTGTTGCCCACACCGACCCAATCGCCAGCGTAACTGCTAGGCACCTGAGCGCCGCGGGTGGCAAGCGCATTCGACCGACCCTGGTCCTACTCGCTTCCCAGCTGGGTGACGCCAATGCTCAAGAGGTCATCGATGCGTCTGTGGTCGTTGAACTAACCCACCTTGCAACTTTGTACCACGATGACGTGATGGATAACGCCCCGATGCGTCGCGGCGTTCCAACTGCACACGAGATCTGGGGAAACAGTGTTGCTATCCTCACTGGCGATCTACTCTTTGCGCGCGCCTCACAGGTGGTTTCTCGCCTGGGCGAACGCGCGCTCACGCTTCAGGCAAACACCTTTGAGCGCCTTTGCCTTGGCCAGCTTCACGAGACCGTTGGTCCGCAGCCGGGCGAGGATGCGGTTGAGCACTACATTCAGGTACTTGCCGACAAAACCGGCTCGCTCATCGCTGCATCTGCCGAGCTCGGCGTAATGTTCAGCGGTGCCCCAATCGAGTACCTTGAACCGATGCGCGTTTATGGCGAGAAGATTGGCGTTGCATTCCAGCTCGTCGATGACGTGATCGACATTTTTAGTGACGGCGAGACTAGCGGTAAGACTCCAGGAACGGATCTACTTGCTGGGGTACCCACCCTGCCGATTTTGCTTCTGCGCAAGGATGCCCTAACAAATGCGGAATCTCAGTTGTTGGTTGATCGCATCGATGCCGGGTTGACTCCAGAAACCTTGCCGGAAATTGTTGCCGAATTGCGCGTTCACCCAGCAACTCAACTTGCAAACCAAGAGGCGCAACGCTGGGCTTCTGAGGCCATTGACGCGTTGGCACCATTGCCCGATGGTCCTGTTAAGAAAGCGCTTGCAATTTTTGCCCAAGCCGTGGTTGATAGGCAGCAGTAAGCCCTAAAATTTGGGCATGACCCAAAAACTGTTCCACCTAACTCGCGCCGGCGTATCGGTGCTCATTGAGACCACAACTGGAACACCAAACGTTTTCTATTGGGGAAGTGCGCTCAAGACCGGAGTGGCACCGGAACAGTATCTATTGGCCATCTCCGAACCGGCTCCGCACGGTTACTACGACTTTGCTCACCGCGGCGGCGCCTACCGCGAAAACGCGCGCGGTTTTTGGGGTCGCCCTGCCATTCTGGGTCACCGTGACGGCAAGGACTGGTCGCAACTTTTTGAGTTGGTTTCCACAAGTGACATCAAGGTGGGTCCCGCCACCACTGGCGCTACCTTCGTATCCCGCGACGCGGATCTCGGCGTTGAAATCGAGATTTCTTACCAGTTGACGGTGTCGGGCCTGCTTCTGGTGGACAACAAGCTAACCAACCTCAAGGAAGGCACCTTTTTCCTAGAGAATGCCACCGCTTATCTTCCTCTTCCCGACCACGCAACAGACCTGCTGGAATTCACCGGCCGTTGGCTTAAGGAGCGTCAGCCGCAGCGCAGCAAAATTCAGACCGGAATCTGGCAGCGCGAAAGCCGAGAGGGTAGAAGTGGCCACGACTACACGTTGGTTCAGTTTGCTATGACCAACGAGGCTGGCTTCCAGCAAGGCGAAGTTTGGGGTCTCAGTGTTGCCTGGAGCGGTCAGACCAACCACGTGTTGGAACGCCAGAGTGTTGGCCGCACCCAGATCGGAGCGGGCGAACTACTCATGCCGGGCGAGGTAACTCTGGCCAAGGGGGAGAGCTACCAGGCTCCAACCGTGATTGCTGCGTATGCCAATGACGGCATCGATGGCGCCAGCGCGCGCTTCCACCAGTGGGTTCGCGCCCGCAAGAACCACCCAACAAACGTGCGCCCGCGTCCGGTTACTCTAAACGTTTGGGAAGCCGTATACATGGAGCACAAGCTAGAGAAGTTGGCGGCCCTCGCCGAGGTTGCTGGTGAAATCGGAGTAGAGCGTTTTGTGCTGGACGACGGCTGGTTCGGCGCTCGCCGCGACGACCACGCGGGTCTGGGCGACTGGACCGTGGCGCCGGAAGTCTGGCCACAGGGACTGCAACCACTCATCGATGTTGTGAAGAAAAATGGCATGGAGTTTGGCCTCTGGTTTGAGGGCGAAATGGTGAACGCCGATAGTGACCTGTTCCGCGCGCACCCAGAGTGGATTCTGCACAGCGGAAGCCGCATGCCGATTGAAGCCCGTTTCCAGCAGGTGCTGGACCTGAGCCACCCTGGAGCGTTCCAGCACGTTCTTGGCCAGGTTGACGCGCTGCTGAACGAATACGAGATTTCCTACATCAAGTGGGACCACAACCGCACGCTCACCGAGGCGGCGCACTTTGGCAAGGCCACCATGCGCAACCAGAACATCGCCATCTACAGACTCTTCGATGAATTGAAGTTGCGTCACCCAGGCCTTGAGATTGAGTCCTGCGCTAGCGGTGGCGGCCGTATCGACCTGGGCATGATTGATCATGCAGACCGTTTCTGGACCAGCGACTGCAACGATGCGCTTGAGCGTCAGACCATTCAGCGCTACACCTCGATTGCCATTCCGCCAGAGCTGCTGGGCACCCACATTGGCCCAACCCACGCGCACAGCACTGGCCGCACCCACGAACTCAGCTTCCGCGCAATCACTGCACTTTTCGGTCACGCCGGACTGGAGTGGGATCTAACCGAGACCACTGCTGAAGAGCGTGCCACCCTGAAAGCCTGGACCAACTACTACAAGGCCAACCGCGGGTTGTTGCACTCCGGGCGGGTAGTTCGCGTTGATGCTGGAGACGTTGCAGGTCAGTGTAACTCTGCACCAACCACAGCCTGGACTCACGGCGTTGTGGCGCAGGACGGCAGCAAAGCCATCTTCGCCTACGTTGCCCTTTCCATGAGCCAGTTTGCTCTGCCTGAGACATTGCGTCTGGCAGGACTAGACGCACACGCGCTCTACACCGTGAAGCTGGTCACCCCTGCGGGCGGCTACCTGAGCACTCAGAAGTTTGACCCCGAGTGGACGAACGGCGTAACCGTAGACGGTGGATTCTTGATGAACGCCGGTCTTCGCGCTCCGATCTTGAAGCCGGAGAACGCGTTCCTGTTGGAAGTAACCAAAAACTAGCTGCCAGCGGTTAGAAACCGCCGTGCTTTTGTTTAGGCTTGACCCATGGGTTCCCTAACTACCGCAATGCTTTCCGTGTCTCGCGCCAAGCGTGCGCAGATTGGGTTGATCGGTTCGTTCTTCATCCAGGGTTTCCTCACAGTTTCCTACATTCCTCGAATCCCAGAGTTAATCGACCAGGTAAACGTTTCCTTTGCCACCTGGGGTCTGATTCTCGGGCTTTCGGGAATTGGCGGCTTGTTGCCACTGCTTTTCGCCAGCAAGGTAGTTGGCCGGTTCGGCACCCGCCCTGTGATGCAGGTCTCGTTCCTAGCCGTATCGGCCGCTATCGGTTCATTCGGGTTCGTGGCCAACGGTTGGACCTTTTTCGCACTATCGTTTGCGCAGACTTTCACCATGGCCATGTACAACATTGCTCTCAACTCGCACTCGGTGGTGTTCCAGAACCGAATCGGCAAGATCATCCTGGGCAGATTCCACGCCGCTTGGAGCATCGGCGCGGCTTCGTCTTCGCTAATCAGCGGTGCGCTGGCCAACTTCATCCCACTCAAATGGCACCTTCTAGGCGTTGCAATCATTGCCGCCGGATTCGTTCTGGTTTCGTCATCCATGATGCTGGCTCCGCACGAAGACGGGCACGACGCAGAGGTTAAGCGCGCCAAGCCGGTTTCCATTTTGAAGACACCAAACTATGTTGTGATGCTCTCGCTCGGCTTATTCTGCGGTGTGCTTCCAGAGCTGACCATGATGGATTGGAGTGCCGTCTTCGCCAAGCAAGCTCTCCACCTCTCTCCGGGTGCGGTGGGCATTCCGTACACAATTTTTGTCACATCGATGATTGTTGCCCGACTCTCTATTGGCCGCTTCACCCGCAACCGGCATTTCAGCCAGTTTGCGGGGCGATTGGCCTTTGTGGGCGCGGCCAGCCTGGCGCTTGCGGTGCTGATTGGTCCGTTGGTGGCCGGAGTAGACCCAATGCTTGCTATCGCTGCCACAGCCATCTTCTGGATTATCACGGGCCTCGCAACCGGCCCTCAGGTGCCTTCGTTTTTTAGCGCCAGCGGAAACGTACCTGGCATGTCCACCGCGCAGGCCATGTCTCGCATGAGTCTTTTCAATGCGCTAATCATTCTTGGCATCAAGGTAATCATGGGAGCTACCGCTCAAGGCATCAGCGTGCAGGCCGTCTATGGCTTCCCGATACTCTCGTTTGTGGCCGCCGGCTTGATTGCTCGATACGTGGTTCGCAAGAACTACAAGCCTGAGAATCCGGACAACATCGATTCGTACCCAATGACCTCGCCAATCTCGGTAATCACCGACTAACTGCCAACTGAAGAAGAAGTTTTTTGGCTTAAAGGCAAAACGGGCAAACCCTAGGGTTTGCCCGTTTCGTCTAAAACTGGGTTAGTGGTAGCCGCTAACGGTAGTTGGTGAACTGAACATCGATGTCTAGGTCTGCGCCCTTTAGAAGCGCGATAACTTCCTGCAGGTCGTCTCGGCTCTTGCTGCTCACGCGCAGTTCATCTCCCTGGATGATTGCCTTCACGGTCTTTGGTCCCTCGTCGCGAATCAACTTGGTGATCTTCTTGGCCTGGTCTTGCTCGATTCCCTGCTTGAGGCTGGCTTCGATTCGGAACTCCTTGCCGCTTGCGTAAGGCTTTCCGGAGTCGAGGCTTTTGAGCGAGATACCACGCTTGATCAGCTTGCTTTGGAAAACGTCCAGAACAGCCAGCACGCGCTCTTCGCTGCTCGCCTTCATGAGAACTTTTTCTCCAGACCAGTCGATCTCCGCGCCAACGCCCTTGAAGTCGTAGCGCTGTTCGATTTCCTTCTGAGCCTGGTTGAGAGCGTTAGCCGCCTCTTGCTTGTCTACCTTTGAAACTACGTCGAATGATGAATCAGCCATGGAAAAAGTCTACCTACCCGCGTTGGCTGGGCGGGCGGTGCTGCTTCTAACAAGCAGCTCAACTGGCCATTCGGTGTTCAGCTCCACGTTTACCGGCTCACCCTCAACGTAGTTTTCTAGCAGGCTGAGAAGTTTTTCGGCGGTGTGGCGACCCTGGCCGCGCACGTCTTGATTGATGGTGCTCAGGCCAAAGAAGTCACTCATGTCGTGGTTGTCCATGCCAATTACCGAAACGTCTTGAGGAACGCGCAGGCCAAGGTCCTTAGCTGCCATGATTGCACCAAAACCCATCTCATCGCTGGAGCACATGATGGCGGTTGGTGCGTTTCTTGGGTCGCCAAGAATCTGCTTAGCCGCGTGGTAGGCGCCTTGAATGGTGAAATCGGTTGGGATGAACCAAGTTGGTCTAATCTGCAGGCCCGCCGCGGTGAGAGCGTGCTCATAACCGGTGCGGCGCTTGCTCGGCTGTTTGAAGTCCATCTCAGTTGGTTCCAAACCACCGATGTGGGCGATGCGGGTGTGGCCGAGACCAATAAGGTGCTCGGTTGCCAGCTTGCCGGCCGCGAAGTCATCAATCGTCAGTGTGCGGGCGCCATCGATAGGACCACCAATACCCATGATGGGTTTGCGGGTCTGGGTGAGATTCGCCAGCTCAGTGTCGCTCAGTTTCACGGCCACTGTGAGCACGGCGTCCACGCGCTTGCGCAGAAGGAAGTCATTGAAGATTTTGTTGCGCTGTTCTGGGCCGCCGCTGAGGTTGTAAAGGGTCAGGTCGTAGCCGTGTTCAATCAACACGGTTTCAATTGCTTCAAGGATCACGCTGAAGAACCAGCGGTCAACAGCGGGGATAACCACGCCGATGTTGCGGGTGCGCCCGGTGGCCAAAGTGTAAGCGCTTGATGAAGCCACGTAACCCAGCTGCTTGGCCGCTGCCTCAACTTTGGCGCGGGCCTTTGCGGAAACGTGTTCCTTGCCACTTAGAGCACGCGAAACGGTTGCGGTAGAAACTCCCGCAATTCTTGCAACTTCTTCAATGCCAGCCATGATTTTCCTGTAAAAGTTCGGCCAAAATGTAAACCCTTACAAATCTAACGGCAAACAACCGCCAAAATCGGGTTCGTAATCTAACCGTGAATTATCAATCGATAGGTAAATCGGGTATTGTTGAGTGGTTGCCTGTTGGCAGCAATGGCAAGTTACCCAAGCGGCCAAAGGGATCTGACTGTAAATCAGCCGTCATCGACTTCGGGGGTTCGAATCCCTCACTTGCCACTAAACCTCACTCCTCCACGAGTGAGGTTTTTCATTTAACTTGTTTTGTTGGATTCGAACCCCGCGAAGTCGCGCCTTCGGCC